>Ga0102924_1000550_pt1 | contig 46523 bp, 33 predicted proteins | sample PaiPotPPM11metaG_FD_80116 | JGI IMG/M metagenome (GOLD analysis project Ga0102924, IMG submission 80116) | Iron sulfur acid spring bacterial and archeal communities from Banff, Canada, to study Microbial Dark Matter (Phase II) - Paint Pots PPM... ... | reverse complement strand
GGCCGCAGCCGTCGATGGGGATGAAGGCGGAGGCGGGGATGTCGTGGTGCATGGTTTCGCCGACGGCGATGGGGATGAGTTTGTCTTCGGTGCCCCAGACGATCAGCGTGGGCTGGGAGATGTTGGCGAGGCGGGTGTCCAGCAGGTCCCTTCCGGATTCCATGGAGTCCATGGACTGCTGGATGATGCTGCTTTCGCGGGCGATGCGGCGCAGGGTGGCGCGGACAACAAACGGCGGAAGTGCGGCGGGGTGCGGGCTGAGCAACGCCTGAAGGGAGGCAAGGCTGGCGGCATCGGTGGGGACAAAGGCCGTGCGGGGGAATGAGGGTTGGTAGGTGATTCCGGCGGCGTCGTCGAGGACGAGGCGGTTGACCAGGGTGGGGTGGTCGAGGGCGATCTGCGCGGCGATCCATGCGCCCATGGACCAGCCGTCGAGGTCGGCGTGAGTAAGGTTGAGCGCGTGCATGAAGTCGACGACGATGCCTTCTTCGAGCGGGACGGAGTAGGTGACGTTGGGCCTGGGCGAGCGGCCAAAGCCGAGGAGGTCCGGCACGTAGACGTGGAAGCCCGCGGCGGCGAGGGCGGGGATGATCGGCGCCCAGTCTTCGCCACGGGAGCCGAGGCCGTGGATGAGGACGAGCGGCGTTCCGGGTGAGCCGTCGGGCGGCAAGGCTTCGAAGTAGTGGAGGCGGTAGTTGTCGACGGAGACGTATTCGCTGCGGACGTTGGCGCGCCAGAGGTGGTAGCGGATTTGCTCGTCGTGGACCCAGAGGGGGTTCCAGTAGAAGACGGCGCCTGCGAGGAGGGCGAGGAGGACGAAGGCGGCGGCGATGCGGCGGAGGGTTTTCACGGAGAGATGGGGCAGGTACAAATGCGGGGGTTCTTCGCTGCGCTCAGAATGACAAACGCCGGTTACTTGAGGGGCTTGCCGAATTCTTCGCCGAAGACGGAGTGGGTGATGTCGAAGCGGCCACCGTTGAATTTGTCGGGGCCTTTCAGGTGGCCGATGGCGAGCAGCGCGACGACCCAGTAGCTGAGCGGGAGGCGCAGGACTTCGTGGACCTTTTCCTGCTCGAAGCCTTCCATGGGTGCGGTGTCGTAGCCCATGACCTCAGCCATCAGCATCATGTGGGTGACGGCGATCATTACCATCTTGTTCAGCCAGCCGTGCATCTCGTCGGAAGAGAAGTGGGAGAGGTAATTGGGGACGCTGCTGCGGGCCTGCGCGGCGTAGCCCTCGGACATGCCGCCCTCAAGACCCTGGTTCAGGATGGGCTCGAGGTCTTTGCGCCAGCCGTCGGCGTCACCGCAGGCTACGATGACGGCGGAGGCCTCTTCCACTTTGCCCTGGTTGAAGGCGGCGCCGCGGAGGCGTTTTTTCTGCTCCTCGCCGCGGACAACGATGAAGCGCCAGGGCTGCATGTTGTAGCCGCTGGGAGCGCTGAGGCCGGCTTCGAGAATCTTGCGGAGATCTTCGGGCGGGATGGGCGTGCCGTCGAAGCTGGGGGTGGCGCGCCGCTCGCGGATGGCCTGGCTCAGAGTCTTTTCCTGCTTCGGCGTCTTGACCATGGTCACTCTTTCGATCCCGTTCGCTTGTTCTATCACGTACCTATCCTGAGATGCCGGTTCTGCGGCGCGACAGTCAGCCCTGCGAAAGGTTGCCGCGCGCCGGCTTCGACTGAGCATGAACTGCGAACGATTTCCAAGATAGCACCCCCCGGGATGGAGCAAACTGCAAGGTTCGAGGTAAATCCCTTTCAAGGCACGCTGCTCAAACGTGGCTACTTGATTTCGGACATGGGGACTTCGGTGGAAAAAGGGGGTTGGCCGGTGGCTTCGGCGTAGACGGCCACGCCGTGGAAGGGCTTGCGGAGTTCGGGGTAGGCGGCGAGCAGGGCCGCGGCAGCGCCGGCGTTGCGGGTGCGGGCGGCGGCCTGGTCGGTGATCGGGTCGACGTGCAGGCGGGCGGTAATGTCGAGGGTCGCGGGCGCGGGCGCATCTTCCACGCTGAGGCCGGTGAAGTGGTACTCGGCTCCGCCGGCGGCTTTGACGACGAGCGGAGCGTCGATGCTGACGCCATCGGAGAGCGCGGGCGGCGCGGCGTCCGAGGCTTCCGAGCGCAGCTTCTCGAGGTGGGTGCTGGTGACGAAGTCGGCGGGCTGGAGCAGGCGGCTCGCTTCCTGGTAGTAGAGCCAGGAGTTCCAGGGCTGCTTGTCCTTGACGAACTGGCGCGCCTGGGTCCAGTACCAGAGGCCGTCGTGACCGGCCGCGGTGGTGGCCTTGGGATAGAAGCCGGCGATGAGCCAGTTGCCCTGACCTGGAGGATCCTGACGCAGCAAGAAGGAGAGGCGCCAGGGCGCGGTGGCAGAGGCCATGGTGACCATCACGAAAGCGTAGCGGCCGGGCGGGAGAGCAGGGATGTCGAACTCCGCTTCCAGGGTCGATTTGTTCAGCGAGCAGAAGAACTGGCCTTCGGAGGGTGAGTTGTCGGCGTTGCGCTTGAGGGTGGTGGCGTCGAGGAGATAGAGCTGCTCAACGACGGGAGTGGAGCCGGTGAGTTTGGGAGCGGTGACGGCGACGAGGTATTGCAGCGCACCGAAGTCTTTCACGAGGTCGGCGGAGGCGGAGGCTTTGAGGCCGGCGGCATCGTTGGCCTGCACTTTGAGGGCGAGCGCGCGGGCGGTGTCGGCGAGGCGATCGCGCTCGCCGGGGGCGAGCGCCGATTGCGTGGTGCAGGTTTCCGCTCTGGCCTGAATGGCTGCGCATGGCAGCAACGCGGTTGCGAGGAGGGCGGCGGCCAGCGTGTGCCGGGTGGTGCGTTTGCGGTGGTGTTCGGGGGCCTGATCTTCGGTGGCCTGGTCCAGGTTGCTGACTGCGTTCATTCGGTTCATCCCGGCTCTCAGTCTAGTACATGGATTGAGATGCGGGGCGGGACGCAGCGATGGGACACGAGTGCGCGAAGGTCCTGAGGGGTAAACTTGCAAGATACTTTCCGAATCGCACGCGGTCTATAGCATAGAGACGAGAGCGTGAGGGCTGGGATCGTGAATTGGATAGCGTATATGGGCCGGGTCGCTATGGTCCTCCTGCTGGTGGGCGGGCGGATGCATGGGCAGTCGAGTCTTCCGGCGATGAGCCCGACTTCCACACCTCCTGCTGCAGTGCTTTCTGGCGAGCCGGCTGCCGATCCGACCGCGGTGAAGACGCCGCATGCTGCGACGGTTTCCTACTCCGATGGGCAGCTTGCGATCAGCGCGGACAATTCGAGCCTGAACCAGATTCTGCGGGAGGTTTCGCGGCAGACGGGAATGAAGATCACGGGCGGAGTGAACGATGAGCGGGTGTATGGCACGTACGGGCCGTCGGGTCTGGCCCCGGTGTTGACGGCGCTGCTCGACGGGACAGGGAGCAACATGATGTTGACGGCGGGTTCGGCGGGCGGTCCGGGCGAGTTGATTCTGACGCCGCGGCAGGGGGGGGCAACGCCTCCGAACCCGAGCGCTCCGGGATTCGACGACGATGCTGCAACCGACGAAAGGGTGCAGCCTCCGCAGCCTTTACGGCCGTTTGCTCCGCCGGTCCCGCCTGTGGTGCAGCAGCCGCAGGGAGCCGTGAACGGCGCGGTTCCCGCAGTGAGCACTTCGGTGGGGTCGACACCGGCCGCGAGTACGACGACCTCCGATGGAAGCACGCCGGAATCGCCGAACGGAGTGAAGACCCCGCAGCAGATCTACCAGCAACTACAGGAGTTGCAGCGCCAGAAACAGGCGCAGCAGCAGCCAAGTAATCCACAGTAGAGGTGTGGATTCCAGCGCAACCTGGCGGCTGGAAACGGGTTTATTACTACGAGCAGATGGAATAGCTCGTGTGGGGTGCCGGTCTATGCAGACGTGCACCCGAATCGGCATCCAACAGATGAATCGGCGAGTCGGATGAACAGGCAGGTCGCGAACGAGGGCGAGAGCCGAGGGCACACAGAAACCAACCACGGAGGAGTTCTTTTGCTGACGCGGCGTTCTGCGCTGGTATTGCTGTCGACGATGCTGACGTTGGTTGGATCTGCGCATGCATCGGTGGCGTTGCTGATGGAGGAACCGTACGGCCGGTTCGGGGCGTTTAATCCGACGGGCCACGCGGCCGTCTATCTGAACCACGTTTGCGCCGAGTCGCCGACTGAGCTGCGGCTTTGCCGGCCCGGCGAGTATGGTGCGGTGATCAGCCGCTATCACCGCATTGGCGGGTACGACTGGATCGCGATTCCACTGATTCCGTATCTGTATGCGGTGGACGGCGCGGACGAGGTGCCGTTGTCGGTCGACAAGAATCAGGCGTGGGCGCTGCGCGATGCGTATCGCAGAAAGTACCTGGAGAAGCTGGCGCCGGACGACGCGAGTGGGCAGGCGCCGATCGGGGACTGGACACAGCTGGTCGGATCCTCTTATGACCGCAAGATTCATGGTTTCGAAGTGGTGAGCACGACCGAGCAGGACGAGCGGTTCATCGCGTTATTCAACGACAAACACAATGTCGCGCACTTCAACCTGCTGTTTCATAACTGCGCGGATTTCTCGCGGGCGGTGCTGGATATTTATTTGCCGCATGCGATTCACAGAAATTTCATCGCGGACCTCGGCCTGACGACGCCGAAGCAGGTGGCGCGTTCGCTGGTGAAATATGGCAAAGAGCATCCTGAGGCGGAAATGTCGGCATTTGTGATTCCGCAGGTGCCGGGGAGCATCAAGCGGAGCCATTCGGTGGATGGAGTGGCCGAATCGCTGGTGAAGAGCAAGAAGTATCTGCTGCCGCTGGTGGTGCTGAGTCCGGTGGTGACGGGCGGGGTGGTGGTGGCCTATCTGGCGGATGGCCGGATGACGTTGCCCAAGGATGCCACGGTTTTCAAGGTGGATGGCGAGGTGGTAGGCCCGGAGTTGGGGCTTCCGGTGGCGGCCCCGACGGCGAAGTCGCCTTCGCTGCAGTGAGCGATTGGGCGGGGAAGTTCTAGCGGCGCTGGCTGCGGGCGATGGCGGCTTTGGCTTCGTTGTCGGCTTCGCGCTTGCGTTCGGTGGCGCGCTTATCCCACTCCTGCTTACCTTTGGCGAGAGCGAGTTCGCACTTGACGCGGCCGTTGCGGAAGTAGAGACGCGTGGGGATCAGCGTGAAGCCCTTCTGGCGGGTGGCGGCTTCGAGCTTGCGGACCTCGTTTTTGTGCAGGAGAAGTTTGCGGGTGCGCAGCGAATCGTGGTTCATCGCGTTGCCATGCGAGAAGGGGCCGATGTGGGCGTTGAGCAGGAAGCACTCGCCGTCCTTGAGCAGGCCGTAGGCGTCCTTCAGGTTGGCCTTGCCTTCGCGGATAGATTTAACTTCGGTGCCGCGCAGGGCGACTCCGGCCTCGTACTTGTCGAAGAGCGCGTAGTTGTAGCTGGCGGAGCGATTGTAGGCAGCGTCGCGCATGCCGGCGGCGACAGGGTCGCGGTCCTTCGCCTTGGCCGTGGGCCTGGGTTGTGCGGCGACAGTCGGGTTGGAGAGAGATCGGGGCATCGACGAGTTGCAGGATAGAAGGTCTGACAACGGGTGCTGCAACTTTGGAGCCACAGCCGAAACAACTAAGTTTAACATTTAGGCTACCTCGCCGTCTCACTTGCGCGGCGGGGAGGAGTCTAACCAGCAACCCACCATCGTGCGAGAACGTCGCCGGGGGAGAGGTCTGCAGGTAGTTGAAATGGAAGCAATTTTCGAGGGTTCAACGGTATCCGAATGCTATACTCGCCAGAGTTCCAAGAGTCCCATGAGCGCAATCGTCAAAGAAACTGCGTTCCATCGGACGGCATGTGGCCAGTGACGAATTATTCGCTCAACCCATCTTCCTCAGCCGGTGATGCGACGGAGCGGCGCGGTGCTCGGGCAGGAAAGATGGCGGCGAACAAACTTATATTCGAGGCAAAGGAAGCACAGAAGATCGACATGAACAGCGGACGGACGATGTTGACTTCGAGGCTTTCCAGGTTGCTGCGATTTCTCATGCCTGCGTGTTCGGTGTTTCAGAAGCGCGGCTGGTCGGCGGGGTTTGTGCTGCTGATTGCCGGGATGGCGTTCAGTTCGTCGGCGAAGGCCCAGTCCGCCGCGGGGTGGAACAAGCGAGGCCAGAACGCGGAGCTGCGCGAGGACTACGACACTGCCTACGAGGACTACCTGAAGGCGCACCAGAAGGCTCCCAAGGACATGCGCTATACGGCGCGGCTGGACCGGATGCGCTTCCAGGCGGGCGCGCAGCACGTGGACCGCGGGCGGCTGTTGCGCCAGAGCGGAGACATCGCTGGCGCGCTGAATCAGTTTACGCGCGCGCTGGAGATCGATCCGGGCAACGAGGCGGCCGGCCAGGAAATCAAGATCACGCAGGCCATGGACAAGAGTTCCAGCGGAAGTGCGCCCGCTGCGCCCGCGGGGACAGCCGACTCGAACGCCGTGCTGCACGACGTGGCGACGATCTCTGGTCCCGTCATCCTGAAGCCGATTTCGGATGACTCCATCACGCTGCACATGGTGGAGGACACGAAGAACATCTACACGGCCATCGGCAAAATCGCTGGGTTGAATGTGATGTTCGATCCTGACTACCAGTCGAAACGCATTCCGGTCGACCTGAACAGCGTCACCCTGGCCGACGCGCTGCGCATTGTAGGCATCGAAGCCGGCACGTTCTACAAGGCGGTCACGCCGGATACGATTTTTGTGGCGCAGAACAACCGGCAGAAGCATACCGACCTGGACGACCTGGCGGTGCAGACGTTTTATCTGACCAACCCGAGCCAGGCCAGTGACGCCAACGAAATCTACACCGCACTGCGCAACGTGCTGCCGGCGGATGTGAAGAGCTTCCTGGTGGCATCGCAGAACGCGATCATCGTGCGCGGGACCAAAGACGACCTGATGCTGGCCGAGAAGCTGCTGAACGACCTGGACCGGACGAAGCCGGAAGTGGTTGTGGACGTGGCGATCCTGGAGGTGAACCGCGACAAGATGCGGAACCTGGGGATCACGCTGCCGCAGTCGTTCGGGATTACTCCGCAGGCCAGTCCGAATTCCACCAACAGCAGCAGTAGCAGCACGACGACGGGCACTAATACCACGCCTTCGAATTTCACCCTGAACACGCTGGCAAACATCAATGCCACGAACTTTGCCGTGAGCATTACGGGGGGCACGGTGAACGCGTTGCTGTCCGATGCGGACACGCGTGTGCTGCAGAACCCGAGCATCCGCGCTACGGACGGGCAGCAGGCGTCGCTGAAGATCGGGTCGAAGATTCCGATCGCTACGGGGTCGTATTCGGCGGGCGCGGCGACGGGCATTACTGCGGGCATCGGCGTACAGACCCAGTTCACGTATCTCGATGTCGGCGTGAATATCGACATGACGCCCAACATCCACCTGGACCGCGAGGTTTCGCTGAAGCTGAAGGTCGAGGTTTCGAATCAGAGCGGGCAGGTGACGATCTCGGGTGTGACGGAGCCGATCATCGGGCAGCGGTCGGATACCACGGTGATCCAACTGCGGGACGGCGAGCCGTGCCTGCTGGCCGGCATCATCACCAAGACGGACAATTCGACTGTCAGTGGCACGCCGGGCCTGGCGCAGATTCCGCTGCTCAAGTACATCTTCGGATCGACGACCAAAGAAGTGGCGCAGGATGAGGTGGTCTTCATTCTGATTCCGCACATTGTGCGTGAGTCCGTGCTGACGCGCCTGAACACGCGATCGATTGATACGGGCACTTCGAATGACATTGAGGTTCGCCGCTCGGCAGCGACGATGGATGATCTTTTGCCGGTAAACCCGACGACTGCGCCGGCTTCGACGATGAGCGCGGCGAACGCGGCGGGAGCTATGGCGCAGCAGTTGAAGGAACAGGCTATGCCGCCGCAGCCCGGCGTGAACAGGGCTCCGGCGACCGGAGTACCGGCCGGGCCGAGCCAGGCCGTCAGCGGACCGCCGGTCACGCTGACGGTGACGCCGCCCAGCTCGACGCAGACGGTGGGCAGTACCTTCACCGCGGCAGTGGTGCTTTCGAATGCGCATGATGTCTTCTCGGTTCCGCTACAGGTCCAATTCGATCCGAAGATTCTGCAACTGGTGAACGTGGATGCGGGCGGGTTGCTGGGCGGCGATGGTCAGGCGGTCGCGCTGGTGCATCGCGACGAGGGCAACGGGCTGGTGACGATTTCGGCGTCGCGGCCGCCGGGAGTGAGCGGCGTGAATGGCGAGGGCCAGGTGTGCCTTATGACCTTCAAGGTCATTGGCGCGGGCGATTCGAATATCTCGCTGGTGAAGGTAGGCGCGAAGAATAGCCTGCAGGGGAACCTGCCGGCGGTGGGTTCGCAGGCCGTCGTCCACGCGAAGTGAGGCTTATGAGGTTCGAGGTTCGAGGTTCGAGGTTCGAGGGACGCGGAATTGATTCCGCGAAGAGCGAACCCAGGGGCTTGAGATCTGGTTCTGATGCCGGTCTGACGCTGGTTGAGCTGATCGTGACGATTGCGATCATCGGGATCCTGGCAAGCGCCGCGCTGCCGATGGCGCGGTTCCAGGTGAAGCGGGCGAAGGAGCGGGAACTGCGCCGCGACCTGTGGGAGATGCGGGATGCCATCGATCACTACAAGGAAGCGGCGGACCGGGGAGCGATCCAGATCAAGGCGGACAGTATGGGGTATCCGCCCGACCTACAGACGCTGGTGGACGGGGTCGATGTTCAGGACAAGAAGGTGAGGTTCCTGCGGGCCATTCCGGTCGATCCGATGACGAAAACGTCGGACTGGGGATTGCGGTCGAATCAGGACGACGCCGATTCGACTGGATGGGGCGGCCAGAACGTCTTCGACGTGTATACCAAGAGTTACGACACTGCACTGGATGGGACGAAGTACAGCACATGGTGACCAGGTTCAAGGTTCGGGGTTCGAGGTTCAAGGCGTGGAGGCAAATGGCTCCGGCGCGGATTCCTCGTGCTTCCGAGGCGGTCGAGTCCGGGTTCACGCTGCTGGAATTGATGATCGTGATGGTGATCATCGGGATACTGGCGACGATCGCGGTGCCGGCGTTCGTGGCCAACGTGAAGGCGGCCAAGGAAGCGGTGCTGCGGGAGGACCTGCAGATCATGCGGCAGGCGATCGGGTCGTATACGGTCGACAAGCAGAAGGCGCCGCAGGCGTTGGACGACCTGGTGCAGTCCGGGTACCTGAAAGGGGTGCCCAAGGACCCGATTACCGGACAGGCGGATTGGGTTACCGCACAGTCGAACACGCTGGCCACCATCGACCAGACCGATTCGGGCGGGATTGACGATGTCCACTCGGCGGCGCAGGGGATTGGACTGGATGGGACCTCGTATAGCACCTGGTGAAGACGCGGTGGGGCGCTTGACACGGCTTCTATAATGGAATCAGCGTTATCGAGGGTCAGAACTGTCCGGCGGGGGTGTGCGGCCGATGGAAAGAGTCCGACGATCCCACTCTTTGGTAATTCCGAGGGACAAACGCCTGACAGGTGTCACCAATTTGGAGCATACTGCGTCTAACGATGTGCTGAGCTGCGTTCGACCGCAGGGAACGCGGCCCTCCCGGAGATACACCATGCGTCTACGAATCCAGTTTGGCCTCGTCGCCTTGCTAGTCGCTACATTTGCTGTGACTGCACGGTCGTCCTCCGCGCAACAGACTTCTCCTGCGCCTGCGACTCCGCCGGCGGCGACCGCGCCCGACGCCTCGCAGCAGCCGGCGTCGACCCCGGCAGCGCAGCCTACCTCTACGACTCCGAGTGACGATAAGGACAAGGCAGGGGCAAGCAGCACGCCGGATACGAAGGACGCCAAGAACGCGAAGGACCCGAAGAAGACGGAGCAGGCCAAGACGGATGCGCTGCCGTCTCCGGGCGAAGCGCTGAATCCCCACATCAAGAAGGGCAGCGAGGACGATGTGGACGCGGTGGGGACGCGCAACATCGGCGGCCGCGGAATGGGCAACTGGTACTCGGTAAACTCCGAGATCAGCATGGGCAAGCAGTACTCGATGGAGATCGAGAAGTCGGCGCATATGGTGACCGATCCGGTGATCGTGGAGTACGTGAATCGCGTTGGTCAGAATATTGTGAAGAACTCCGACTGCAAGGTGCCGTTCACGATCAAAGTGATCGACTCGGACGAGATCAACGCGATGGCATTGCCGGGCGGGTTCTTCTACGTCAACTCTGGGCTGATCATGGCGGCCGATGAAGAGGCCGAACTGGCGGGCGTAATGGCGCATGAGACGGCGCATGTGTGCGCGCACCACGCGGCACGGCAGTTGACGAAGGCGAACTACTTCCAGATCGGCGAGATCCCGCTGATTATCTTCACGCAGGGAAGCTGGACCGGCTACGGCATTTACGAGGCGGCGCAACTGGCGGTGCCGATCAGCTTCCTGGAGTTCTCGCGCGAGTACGAGGCGGAGGCGGATTGGCTGGGTCTGCAGTATATGTACAAGGCCGGCTACGATCCGCAGGCGTTCATCCAGTTCTTTGAGAAGATTGACGCGCTGGAAAAGCACAAGCCCGGCACGCTGGCCAAGGTGTTCGCGGACCATCCGCAGACGCCGGACCGTATTGCGCATTCCGAAGAGGAGATTGCGACCATTATGCCCGCGAAGCCCGACTACGTGGTGACGACGAGCGAGTTTGACGATGTGAAGACGCGGCTGGCGCGTCTCGAGAACAAGCGCAAGCTGAACGACAAGAGCAACGGCAATGCGCCTACGCTGCGACGTGTGGGCGGAAGCAACAACGATCCGAACAATCCTAACGGGACCTCCAGCACCACGGACGACGATCGTCCGACATTGGGGCGCCGGGATTAGGGCCGGTCCAGCTGTTGGGCATTTAGAATAAGAGAATGCCTACACAGAACACTGGTTACACCGATACTCACGCAGCAGCTGGTCTCGACACGATATTTCCCTCCATCGATACGTGGGCGAACCAGTTTCGCGCTTACGAGATTCTCGTGGACGACCCGGAGTTTACTTCGGTTTGCCCGAAGACGGGCTTGCCCGACTTCGGGCGCATCACGATTCGCTACATGCCGCGGGAACATTGCATGGAGTTGAAGAGTTTGAAGGAATACCTGTTCACCTATCGGAACCTGGGGATCTTTCAGGAGAACATCGTCAACCAAATCCTGGATGACGTGGTGAAGGCCTGCGACCCGGTGTGGGCGAAGGTGGTCGGAGACTTTCGGCCGCGCGGGGGGATTTCGACGATTGTGGAAGCAAGCTATCCCCGGCCGAGTGCTTCGTAAGGGGCGTCTGCCCAGGTAGGGGTCACATTCCCAGTTCCGATAGTCCGGGGTGACCGGCGGGTCTCGGTCCCAGTTCCCAGTGAAAGCGCCTCTCCTGCTCGGCGATCCTCACGTCGTTGATCGAAGCTTCGCGCCGGCGCATCAGGCCGTTCTCATCGAACTCCCACTGCTCATTGCCGTAGCAGCGCCACCACTGGCCGTCTTTGTCGCAGGACTCGTATTGGAAGCGCACTGCGATGCGATTCTCGTGCAATCCCCACAGCTCTTTGATGAGCCGGTACTGGAGTTCACGGGCCCACTTGCGGGTGAGCAGAGCGACGATTTCTTCGCGGCCGGTGACGAACTCTGAGCGATTCCGCCATCGGCTGTCGACCGTGTAGGCCAGCGAGACCTTCTGCGGGTCTCGTGTGTTCCACGCATCTTCAGCTTTTCGAACCTTCTCGACTGCGGTTTCGTAGGTGAACGGCGGTAGCGGCGGCCTGATCTCCGACATTGGATCCTCCCGGACTTCGAGATGACATGGCTGATTGGATGATGGGACTGGAGCGAGGGATACAGGGTCCGAGAAACCCGGAGCTTCCCTCGCTGAGGCGCTGCGCGCCCTGCTATGCTCGCTGAGAGATGGCAGTTGCGACTACTCCCGGAATGCGCCGCACTCCGTCTGTTGCTGGGGCTACCACGGCGCTGGTGCTGCTGACCGCGCTGAACTTCGTCAACTACATTGACCGCTACATCCTGCCGGGCGTGCAGGAGCAAATCAAAGGCGAATTCCATGTCAGCGATGCGGCGCTGGGGTCGCTGACCTTCTGGTTCTTCCTGACGTACATGCTGGCTGCGCCCTGCACGGGGTGGCTCGGGGACAGGTTTCCGCGGAAGCCGCTGATCGTGGGCTGCGCGATCCTGATTTCGCTCATCAATATTCTTACCGGGACAGTGCATACGTTCGACTCGCTGCTGTTGCGGCATGCAGCGCTGGGTATCGGCGAGGCGAGCTTTGGGATTTATGCGCCGGCACTGCTGGCGGACTTCTATCCGGAGGAAGATCGCAACCGGGTGCTCACGATTTTCTATACGGCAATTTTTGTGGGCGCGGCGCTGGGGTATTTGATTGGCGAATTGGTGGGCGCGCAGTTTGGGTGGCGGATGCCGTTTTATGTGTCGGCGGCCCCTGGGTTTCTGTTCGCCGTGCTGATCTGGCTGTTCGTGAAGGAGCCGGAGCGGGGTGCATCGGATGTGAAGCCCGAAACCGGCGGCCGGAAGTCTGTTGCGCGCGCGATCTCGCTGGCGCACAATGCGCCTTATCTCTACGCCACGCTGGGAATGGCGGCGATCACGTTTTCGCTGGGCGGGATATCGGCGTGGATGCCGAGCTTTCTGCAGCGGTCGGGATTCTCGCAGAGCACGGTGGGGATTACGCTGGGGGCGATTACGGCGGGTGCGGGGCTGGGCGGAACGGCGTTTGGCGGGTGGGTGGCGCAACGCTGGCTGCGGACAAATCATCGGGCGCTGTACTTGATTTCGGCGTGGTCGGCGGTGATGACCGTTCCGTTTGGAGCGGTGTGCTTCTTCGGGCCGCGCGCGGCGATGTTGCCTGCCCTTGCCGGGGCGATCTTCTGTATCTCGCTGGGGACAGGGCCGCTGAATGCGGCGATTGTGAATGCGGTGCCGGCGACGGTGCGGGCGACGGCGATTGCAATGGAGTTGCTGCTGATTCACGCGCTGGGGGACACGCCTTCGCCGCGACTGATCGGGATGGTCAGCGACCATAGCACGCTGGCGACCGGGTTGGGCCTGACGCTGGTGACCATGCTGATTGCGACGGTGCTGCTGTTCCTGGGGGCGGGAACGGTGTCGGAAACTCCGGTGGACAGGGAAGTGAGACCCTAACCGCTCATGCACTTTTTGCACTTAGCGCTGGTTGGGATGGGCCGGATTATCGCCGCGTCGTGGCTCTACAAACTGCTGGAGGCGGCCTGGGGATTGCCGTCGGTCCCAAACCTGACGGAGGCAAAGTACGACATAGAGCCGGTGGGGAGTCCGTCGATTGTGGTGATTGTGCCGGCGCGGAATGAAGAAGCGAACGTCAGCGCGTGTCTGGAATCGCTGCTGGGGCAGGACTATGCGAGCGTCCGGATCGTCGCGGTGGACGATCGCTCCGACGATCGGACGGGGGCGATCATGGATGTGCTGGCCGGGGAGCGGCTGGAGGTGATGCACGTTGTGGCGCTGCCGGCCGGATGGCTGGGCAAGACGCACGCAATGGCTGCGGCTGCGCGGCAGGCAATTTCTGTGCATGCTCCGGACTACCTGCTGTTCACCGATGGGGATGTTGTCTTCCGCAGCGACACGCTGCGGCGCGCGGTGGCGCAGGCGGTAGCGAGCGAGGCCGACCACCTGGTCGTCATGCCGACGACGGTGGCCAAGAGCCGCGGCGAGGCGATGCTGCTGGGATTCTTTCAGACGATGAGTTTGTGGGCAGTGCGAACGTGGCGCGTGGCCGATCCGCGGGCAAAACGGGATGCGATGGGGGTGGGCGCGTTCAACCTGATCCGAAGCGACGTCTACCAGCGGCTGGGCGGCTTCGACGCGATGCCGATGGAGATTCTGGAAGATCTGACGCTGGGTCAGCGGGTGAAGCGCGCTGGGCTCCGCCAGCGGGTGGCGACCGCGCCTGGGATGGTCTGCGTCCACTGGGCCGCCGGCGTGCTGGGTCTGGTGAACGGGCTGACCAAGAATTTGTTTGCGGTGTTTCGGTTCCGGCCAGTTCTTCTGATTGCGGCGGCGGTGTGGCTCGCCTTCTTCTCCTTCGGGCCGATTGCGTTTCTAGCAGTGGGCGGGGCGCGCGTGCCGGCAGCGATCACGCTGGTTTCTATTGGTGGATTGTTCATGCTGTCGGGCCGGACCAGCCGCATTTCGCCGGCATACGCTGCGCTGTATCCAGTTGCTGCAGTGCTGGTCCTCTACTCGATGGCGCGGTCGATGGCTGTGACGTTACGCGACGGCGGGGTGACGTGGCGCGGGACGTTCTATCCGCTGGAGGAACTTCGCCGGAATGCGCGAGGCGCCAGTCCAGGAGAAGGCGGTTGAACCCAGCGTGGGATTAGTCGAGCGGCAGAGCCGCCGAACTTAGCGGACCCGGTGCTGGGCGATGCTGGGCGCTCAGCTACGTGTAACGAAAACTGCTTGTCCACTGGCTGCGATACTATGGGGAATAGACTCGATTCGCCTGAATGCTTGTAACCGTTGCCCCCGGAGGCGTTTGCAACTAAATGGGGGGGTGTATTCGTCAATCTCTGTAGTAGCCACAAGCTACGAGGGGAAATCCCTGCCCCGATCGTTCTTGTACAGGAGAATGCTTTGCAATCTGATTTAAATCAGCACCCGGCGGCTGGTTCCGGCCAATCGCTTAACGACTCGTCTGATCCCGAAAAATCAAAGAGCAAAGGACTACGTGCGCTCGCCTGGATTGCTGTACTGCTCTTTTTTGGCGCTGGTTTCTTCCTGGTGCTTCATTACAAGGCGGCGACGCCAGCGCCTGGGGCCGGGGGCGGAGGGCGACGTGGCGGTGGCGCCGGAGCGGGAGGCGTTTCACTGACTTCGGCGACGGCGCAAAAGGGAAACATCGGGGTATATCTCGACTCCATCGGTACGGTGACGCCAGTGTATACGTCGAACATCACGAGCCAGGTGAATGGCATTGTGACGGCGGTGCACTTTGCGGAAGGTCAGTTGGTCCGCAAGGGCGATCCGCTGATCGACATCGATGCGCGGCCGTACCAGGCGACGCTGCTTCAGGCCCAGGGGATCCTGCAACGGGACCAAGGCTTGCTGGCACAGGCGCAGATGGACCTGACGCGCTACCAGGCGGCGTGGGCGCGGAATGCGATCCAGAAGCAGCAGGTGGATGACCAGGAAAAGCTGGTCGAACAGGACAACGGAACGGTAAAGAACGACCAGGGGACGGTGCAGTTCGACCAGATCCAAGTTGACTTCTGTCATATTGTTTCGCCGATCACGGGTCGGGTGGGATTGCGGCTGGTGGATCCGGGCAACGTGGTGCAGGCAAACGGAACGACGGTGCTCGCGGTGGTGACGCAAATCCAGCCGATTACGGTGGTGTTTACGGTTGCGGAAGACTCGCTGGGGCAGATTCAGCCGCAGCTGCGGAAGAGGGCGAAGCTGGCGGTGGAGGCATTCGACCGCACTGCCCAGAAGCAGATTGCCTCCGGGACGCTGATCACGCTCGACAACCTCATCGATACGACGACGGGAACGTTGAGGGCGCGCGCTTCGTTTGCGAACAAGGATTCGGCGTTGTATCCGAATCAATTTGTGAACACGCGGCTGCTGGTGAACACGCTGGTAGGAGCGACCCTGATTCCTACGGCGGCGGTGCAACACAACGGCCAGACGGCGTTCGTGTACGTGCTGAAGGACAACAAAGCGCATGTAACAAATGTCAAAGTCGGCGTCACCGAGGGACAGACGGCGCAGGTGCAGGGGGTGAATCCTGGGGACGTTCTGGCGACGAGCAGTTTCGACAAGTTGACCGATGGCGCTACCATCTCCATCTCTACCCGGCCTACTCCGCCGGCCAGCACCAGTGGGAGTGAGGCCCCTTGAGTCCGTCGCGTCCTTTTATTCTGCGTCCGGTTGCGACGTCGCTGCTGATGGCGGCCATCATGCTGGTGGGAATTGTTGCGTACACGCAGTTGCCGGTGTCGGCGCTGCCGCAGGTTGACTATCCGACCATTCAGATTTTGACGTTTTATCCCGGGGCCAGTCCGGATGTGATGGCGACGACGGTGACGGCCCCGCTGGAGCGGCAGTGCGGTGAGTTGCAGGGCCTGAGCCAGATGACGTCGACCAGCTCAGCCGGCAATTCGGTGATTGTGCTGCAGTTCAACCTGACGCTGGACATCGATATTGCAGAAGAGGAAGTGCAGTCGGCGATCAATGCGGCGCAGAGCTTCCTGCCCGCGAACCTTCCGGCGCCTCCGATTTACAGCAAGACGAACCCGGCGGATGCGCCGATCCTGACGCTGGCGATTACGTCGAACAGCATTCCGCTGTCCCAGGTCGAGGACCTGGTGGACACGCGCCTGGCGCCGAAGATCTCGCAGCTGAGCGGCGTGGGATTAGTGAGCATCAGCGGCGGGCAGAAGCCGGCGGTGCGGATTCAGGCGAATCCGACGCAGCTTTCGTCCTACGGCATCGATCTGGAAAGCCTGCGGACCGCGGTCAGCAATGCCAGCGTCAACGCGGCCAAGGGAAACTTTGATGGACCGCACCAGGATTATCAGATCGACTCGAACGATCAGTTGATTACGAGCCAGGACTATCGGCAGGTGGTGGTTGCGTATCGCGATGGCGCGCCGGTGATGCTAACCGACGTGGCGCATATCGTCGACGGGGTTGAGAACAACACCCAGGCAGCCTGGATGAACCAGCAGCCGGCGATCATCGTGAACGTGCAGCGGCAGCCGGGCGGAAACACCATCACCGTGGTGAAGAGCATCAAGAATCTGCTGCCGCAACTGGAAGCGAACCTGCCCAAGGGCATCGATGTAAAGACTCTGACCGACATGACGATACCGATTCAGGCGTCGGTGAACGATGTTGAGTTTGAGTTGCTGCTGACGATCGCCCTGGTGATGATGGTGATGTTCCTGTTCCTGCGCAGCCTGTATGCCACGATTATTCCCGGCGCGGCCGTTCCGCTGTCGCTGATCGGCACGCTTGGGGCGATGTACGCGCTGGGTTACAGCCTGGACAATCTGTCGCTGATGGCGCTGACGATCTCGACAGGCTTTGTGGTTGACGACGCCATTGTGATGGTGGAGAACATTACGCGCTACCTGGAGGAAGGCGACACGCCGATGGAGGCCGCGCTGAAGGGCGCTGAGCAGATCGGCTTCACGATTGTGTCGTTGACGGTGTCGCTGATTGCGGTGCTGATCCCGCTGCTGTTCATGGGCGACGTGGTGGGGCGGCTGTTCCGCGAGTTTGCGGTAACGCTGGCGGTGACGATTGTGATTTCTGCGGTGGTCTCGCTGACGTTGACGCCAATGATGGCTTCGCGGATTCTGAAGCACAATCCGGAGGCGCAGCAGGGGCGGCTCTATCGTGCTTCGGAGCATGCTTTTGAGTCGATGATCGCGTTCTACGGAAGGACGCTGAAGTTTGTGCTGCGCTACCAGACGGCCACGTTGTTTGTGGCGTTGGGCACGCTGCTGCTGACGATCTTCCTGTATAACTACATCCCCAAAGGCTTCTTCCCGGTGCAGGATACAGGCGTGATCCAGGGGATCTCGCAGGCGCCGCAGACAATTGGGTCCGTCGGGATGGCCGCGAAGCAACAGGAACTGGCTAAGGTGATTCTTCAGGACCCCGCGGTGGAGAGCATCTCGTCCTTCATCGGTGCAGATGGGACGAACACGACCACCAACAGCGGGCGCATGTCGATCAACCTGAAACCTATAGACCAGCGCGATTTGAGTGCGGCAGACGTGATTCGCCGGCTGGAGCCGAAGGTGGATAAGGTTGAAGGCATCACGCTGTACATGCAGCCGGTGCAGAACATCACGGTGGACGATCGTGTGAGCCGGACGCAGTATCAGTACACGCTGGAAGATCCGGACCAGAACGAACTGAACGACGAAACGAATAAGTTTGTTGCGAAGCTGAAGCAACTGCCGGGGCTGGAAGATGTCGCGACCGACCAGCAGACGGGCGGGCTGGCCGTGTCGCTGGTGATCGACCGGGTGACGGCGTCGCGACTGGGCATCGCGCCGACGACCATCGACAACACGCTGTACGATGCGTTTGGCCAGCGCCAGATCAACACGATGTATACGCAACTGAATCAGTACCACGTCGTTCTGGAGGCGCAGCCTAATTTTCAGCTGGACCCCGACATGCTGAACCACATCTTCATTCAGTCGAATGCCGCTGCAGGCACGACAGGCGCGGGGGCTTCCAGTTCGTCGGGAAGGGGATCGACTTCGGCCGGATCGAATGCATTGACGCAGAGCGCGCTGTATACGCCGTCGGCGAATACGCTGGGGCCGATGGCGCGGGTGATTACCGCGGGGTCGGCCGGCGTGAACGCTTCAGGTACGACCAGTTCGACGCTCAGCAATCCGATCCCGCTGAGTGCGTTCTCGCATTTTGAGACGACGACGGAGCCGCTGTCGATCACGCACCAGGGACAGTTCCCGTCAATCACTGTGTCGTTCAACCTGGCGCCGAACGCATCGTTGGGAAGCGCGATCACGACGATCGACGATCTGCAGAAGAGCATGAAGATGCCGGCAAGCCTGCAGGCTGACTTTCAGGGTACCGCTGCGTCGTTCCGGAATTCCCTGTCGAATGAGCCGCTGTTGATTCTGGCCGCGCTGGTGACGGTGTATATCGTGCTGGGAGTGCTGTACGAGAGCTTCATCCATCCGATCACGATTCTCTCGACGCTGCCGTCGGCGGGCGTGGGTGCGTTTCTTGCGCTGATTCTGTTTCACCAGGACCTGAGCGTTGTGGCGATCATTGGCATTGTGCTGCTGATCGGCATCGTTAAGAAGAACGGCATTATGATGGTGGACTTCGCGCTGGAGGCAGAGCGGGAGCACGGCAAGAGCTCCACCGACGCGATCTACGAGGCGTGCCTGCTGCGCTTCCGGCCCATCATGATGACGACGATGGCGGCGCTGCTTGGGGGGCTTCCGCTGGCGCTGGGGAGCGGCATCGGTTCAGAGTTGCGGAGGCCGTTGGGCATCGCGATGGTCGGCGGGTTGCTGTTGAGCCAGGTGCTGACCCTGTATACGACTCCGGTGATCTACATCTTCTTCGACAATCTTGCCCACCGGTTCTCGCGCCATCCGAATCATCCGACCAACGGCGAGGAACCGCAAGCGGCGGGGCATCCGTGAACGCGTCCGCGCCATTTATTCACCGGCCGGTAGCGACTACGCTGCTGACGGTGGCGATTGCAATCGCGGGCATTATTGCATTCCAGGTGCTTCCGGTAGCGCCGCTGCCGCAGGTGGATTTTCCGACGATCTCAGTGCAGGCGGGGCTGCCGGGAGCCAGCGCGGACACCATGGCATCGTCTGTGGCGACACCGCTGGAGCGGCAGTTGGGCCACATCGCCGGCGTCACCGAGATGACCTCGTCGAGCGGCCTGGGGTCTACCGGGATCACGATCCAGTTCGACCTGAGCCGGGATATCGATGGTGCGGCGCGCGACGTGGAGGCGGCGATCAATGCGGCGCGGACGTACCTGCCGGCGAACCTCCCGGGCAATCCGACCTATCGCAAGGTGAATCCCGGCGACTCGCCGATCATGATCATCGGCCTTACTTCCGACGTATACGGGCCGGACAAGATTTATGACGTGGCGTCCACCATCATGCTGCAGAAGATCTCGCAGATCCAGGGGGTGGGGCAGGTCAGCGCGGGCGGTGGCGCGCTGCCGTCGGTGCGCGTGGAGGTGAATCCGACCAAGCTGGCAAGTTACGGGTTGACCATGGCCGACCTGCGGTCGGTGCTGAGTCTGCAGAACTCGAACCTCGCGCGCGGGCAGATCAGCAACGGCACTATCAGCGCGGATATTGTGGTCAACGGGCAGATCTCGCAAGCGGACGACTATAAACCGCTGATCGTCGGCTACAAGAACGGGGCTGCGGTACGGATTTCCGATGTGGCCGATGTGATCGACTCGGTCGCCAACGTGCGCGCCGGTGGCTATCTGAACGGCAAGCGCGCGATCATGCTGATCATCTTCCGCCAGCCGGGCGCGAATATCATCGACACCAACAATCGCGTCTATGCGCAGCTGCCTTCGTTGAAGGCATCGATTCCGCAGGGCATCGATTTGACGGTGGTGAGCGATCGGACGGTAACGATCAAGGCCTCAGTGTTTACGGTCGAGCGTACGTTGATGGTCTCGATCGCGCTGGTGATCATCGTCGTGTTCGTGTTCCTGCGGAGCCCGCGGGCGACGTTGATTCCCGCGGTTGCGGTTCCGACCTCGCTGATCGGCACCTTTACGGTGATGTACATGTTCGGGTATTCGCTCGACAACCTTTCACTGATGGCGCTGACCGTCTCCACCGGCTTCGTGGTGGACGATGCGATTGTCGTGATGGAGAACATCACGCGGCACATCGAGGATGGGATGACGCCGCTCGCAGCGGCGCTGCGGGGTGCAAAGGAAATTGGGTTCACCGTGATGACGATCAGCATCTCGCTGATCTCGGTGTTCATCCCGCTTTTGTTGATGGGGGGAATTGTCGGACGCCTGTTCCGCGAGTTTGCGGTGACACTTTCGGCAGCGATTGTGGTTTCGATGATGATCTCACTGTCGACCACGCCGATGATGTGTGCGTATCTGCTGAAGAGTACGCCGAGTCACGGGCGCATGTACGTCGCGTCGGAACGATTCTTCCAATGGATTCTGGGAATTTACCGGCGAAGTCTGAGTTGGACGCTGGGCAATCCGGGGCTGGTTTTGACGGCGCTGTTGTTAACCATTGCGTTGAATGTGGCGATTGCGATCAAGATTCCGAAGGGTTTTTTCCCGTTGCAGGATACAGGCCAACTGGGAGGCGCGCTGCGCGGTCCCGAAGATGCCTCGTATCCAGCGATGAATAGCGCATTGCTGGAGGCGGAGAAGGTCGTCAGGGCCGACCCGTCGGTGCAGAACGTGCTTGGATTTACCGGTGGCGGAGGCGCGACCAATACCGGGCAGATGTTCGTCACGCTGAAGCCTCTCGATCAGCGAGGGCCCAAATCGGGCGCGCAGGACATTATCAACCGGCTGCGCCCGAAGCTAAATCGGATCACCGGAGCCTCGATCTTTCTCCAGGCTGGACAAGACCTGCGCATCGGCGGCCGGAACAGCAATGCGATGTATCAGTACACCATCCAGGCGGACAACACGAACGACCTGCAAACCTGGGGACCCAAACTGCTGGCGGGGATGCAACATCTGCAGGGGTTCCAGGATGTAAGTTCCGATCAGCAGAATGGCGGCCTGGACCAATACCTGACCTTCGACCGGGTGACCGCAGCGAGGCTGGGTCAGACGGCCAGTTCGCTGGACTCGGCGTTATATGCGGATTTTGGCCAGTCCGAGGTCTCGCTGATCTATACCCAGTTGAATCAGTATTACGTTGTGCTGGAAGTTGCGCCGCAGTACTGGGCGACTCCGGAAGGTTTGAAAGATGTGTACATCCATCCATCGCCGACCAACCCTACGCAGACAGGCAATTCTGCACTGTTGACGATATCCAAAGTGCGGTCCGGTACGACGCCTTTGGCGCTGAACCACACGGGACTGTTTCCCTCGGTTACAGTTTCGTTCAACCTGGCGCCAGGCATGGCGTTGAGCGACGCTACGCTGGAGATTGACCAGATGCAGGAGAAGCTGGGAATTCCTCCGACGGTGCGGGGTTTCTTTGCCGGAACGTTGCAGGCGTATCAGCAGTCGTTGGGCAGTGAGCCGGTGCTGGTGGTGACGGCGCTGCTGGTGGTTTATATCGTTTTGGGGATTCTGTACGAGAGCCTGGTGCATCCGCTGACGATTATCTCGACGCTGCCGTCGGCGAGCGTGGGCGCGATGCTCGCGCTGATGATGTTCAGAGAGGATCTGAATGTCATCTCAATTATCGGTATTGTGCTGTTGATCGGCATTGTGAAGAAGAACGCGATCATGATGATCGACTTCGCGCTGCAGGCGGAGCGTGAGGGCGGCTTGTCTACGCGCGACGCGATCTTTGAGGCTTGCATGCTGCGCTTCCGACCGATCATGATGACGACGATGGCCGCGCTGTTCGGCGCGCTGCCGCTGGCGTTCGGGACGGGTACAGGATCGGAGTTGCGCCGGCCGCTGGGCATTACGATTGTCGGCGGACTGGCGGTCAGCCAGATGCTGACGCTGTACACGACTCCGGTGGTGTATCTTGCGCTCGACCGGCTGCGCTTGAAGGTGATGGGAAAGAAACGCGATACGTACAACGCGGGCGGCGGCGCGATTGCCGTGACCGGAGACTAGACTTGAACTGGATGTATACGACGATGACCCACTACCGACTCCAAACTGTGATGACTGCAACGCTGGCGGCCCTGCTTCTGTCGGGCTGCCGGGTGGGGCCGAAATACCAGAAGCCGCCGGCACTGGCCCAGGCGCCGCCTGCGTCGTATAAGGAGTCCCCGACGCAGTATCCGGATACGGGAGGCTGGAAGGTCGCGCAGCCGCAGGACGCGATGCTCCACGGCAAGTGGTGGGAGATCTATAACGACGCTGAGTTGAATACGCTGGAAGACAAGCTGAATATCGACAACCAGACCATCAAGGTGTCGTTTGCGAACTTCATGGCGGCGCGTACGCTGATCGCGCAGGCGCGGGCGCAGCTTTATCCAACGCTGACGGCTGCGCCAACGTACTCGCGGACGCGCTCCTCGGGCAATCTGAGCAATACGGCCACGGCGAACACCGGGAGGACGGGTTCGACCGGGACGCTGGGACTGGATGCCTCATGGGCTCCGGACCTGTGGGGACGAGTGCGCAACCAGATCAGCGAGGAGCAATACAACGCGCAGGTGAGCGCGGCGGACCTCGAGAACGTGCGGCTGACCGAGCAGGCGACGCTGGCGCTTACGCTTTTTGAACTGCGCGGCCAGGATGCGTTGCAAGCGGTGTATACCCAGACTGTAGCCGACGACCAGAAGTCACTGGACTACACCCGCGCGCAGTATGAGACCGGGGTGGGGCAGCAGATTTCGGTGGTCGAGGCGGAGAATACACTGGAGAACGCGCAGGCCACCCTGACCGGAATTGGTGTTGCGCGTGCGCAATTTGAACATGGGATCGCGATGCTGGTTGGACAGGACGCGTCGACGTTTTCCATCGCGGTGAAGCCGTTGAATGCCACGCCGCCGGCAGTTCCGATCGGGGTGCCCTCGCAGTTGCTGGAACGGAGGCCGGATATTGCCGCTTCCGAGCGGGCGATGGCATCGGCCAACGCGCAGATCGGGGTGGCCACGGCGGCGTTCTATCCCAACCTGACGCTGAGTGCGACCGGGGGCTTCGAGAGCTCCAGCTTCAAGCATCTCTTCGACATCGGAAGCCGGTTCTGGTCGATCGGGACAAACGTCTCCGAGACGGTCTTCGATGCGGGTTTGCGTCGCGCCACCGTCAATCAGTACATCGAGGTCTACAATGCGGACGTGGCGAGCTACCGGCAGACGGTGCTGACGGCGTTCCAGCAGGTGGAAGACTATCTCTCGGCGGAGCGCATCCTCTCGCAGCAGCTGCAGCAGCAGCAGGCCGCTGCGGATTCGGCGCAGAAGTTCGTCGATTTGGAATTGGCGCGGTACCAGACGGGACTGGATCCCTACATCGATGTGGTGACGGCGCAGACCACGCTGCTGAGCGACCAGCAGACGCTGGCGACTCTGCACACCGAGGAGATGACGGCGTCTGTGCAGTTGATCGAAGCGCTGGGCGGGGGTTGGGACTCGACGCAGCTTCCGACACCAGCGCAGGTGTCGGTGAAGATGACGCCCGCGGAGACCACGATTCAGAGGTAGGGCTGGCGTCGCCGGTGCCGATTCGGGAAAGTTGACGCGAAAAGTTCGCCGCACTCCCCTAAAGTGAGAGCTCTCTCATCGGGACACGGGAACAATTGGCCCCATGACTGCAGGTTTGTCCTCCGAAACGGAGGACTTGAGCCATGCAGGTGACGACGGCGACGAGCGACGCGCTGCAGCGGTATCTAGACCTGGCCAGCAAGCAGATGCAGTTGACCGCGGAGAACATGGCCAATGTGGATACTCCGGGGTACAAGACCCAGGGGTTCGACTTTGCCCACGAGCTCGAGCAGGCGCTGCATACGGGCGCAACAACGACAGCGCGGGTAACGGATGTGGATGGCCTGACTGCGCGGCCCGATGGCAACAACGTGTCGCTGGACCGCGAGGGGATGCAACTGGCGAAGGCGCAGCTGGAGTTTCGTATGGGGGTCTCTCTGCTGAAGACGGAGTACGAGAGCAATTCGAAAGTAGTCCATGTTGCGGACGACATGTATTCGCAGATCAACGGCATGGTGCGGTAATGCGTGCAACTAGATCTAGGGCGAGGCTGCGAGCCATGCTGCTCGCGGGCATCATGCTGGCGCCGATGCCGGCGCCCTCGCAGACGGGATGCGCGGTTGGTGGCTATCGTGTGGTGGCGCGGCGTTGGGATGCGGTGTTGCGCACAGGGTGGGAACTGCGGCAGGACTGCGCGCATCCGGAGTGGCCGGCGCACTCGGTTGCGGTTGGCGCGATTGCGGCCAAGGGTGGGATGGGAGTCTCGGAGGTTCTGCGGCCCAGCGCAGCAATCGTGCCGCCATTGCTGGTGCGGGCTGGGGATGCCGTGAGGCTCTGGCTGCAGGATGCGACCGCACGCATTGAGATGAGTGGGGTTGCGGAGCAGTCGGCGCGCAGCGGGGAACGTGTGCTGGTGCGCGTCACGAAACAAGACGCCGACGAGGGCCTCACGGTACAACACATCGCGGGAATCGTGCGCGGAATTGGGAACGTGGAGATGGAACGATGAAGATGGGACTGAATCCACTGACGGAGACTGCCTGGCACGCTGTGCCGGAAGAGCCCAGCATGACGAGAGAGCAGACGCGAGCGTACTTGTCGCAGCCGCTCTCCCTCCCGGTATCGGCTCTGGATTGGGCTTTCCTCGGGTCGCGGAACGGAATCGATGCGGTTCCAGGAAGCATGGTCCGGAACGCCGCGCGTTGGGTCGGCGTGCTGCTGATCCTGCTGGCGACCTCGAGCCTGGCGGCCCAGACGCCGATGACCACTGGGCCGGCGAAGGCCACTCCCAATGCACGTCCGCTGACCGCGGGCGGTGACCCGGCGGCAGCGTCGTTGGAGGCCTACCTGACGCGGGTGAGGCTTGATAACAAGGCAGTGCAGGCCTCGCCGGGCGCAATCTGGACGGATGCGGGACGGCTGACCCGGATGTCGACCGACGTGCGGGCAATGCGGCCGCACGATCTGATCTCGGTGGTGGTCTCGGAGAATCTGGCGGCGTCGACCGACGGAACGGTGAAGAGTTCGCGCGCGTCGAATGCGAGTTCGGGAATCTCCGGCCTGATTGGAACGCTGCACGCGGCAAATGCGCTGCAGAATCTGGTGAACCAGAACTCGTCGGAGGGACTTAGCGCCCAGGGTGCGAGTGCGACGAATTCCAGTCTGACCACAACGCTGGGTGGGCAGGTCGTAGAGGTGCTGCCGAATGGGATGCTGGTGATCGAAGCGGCGCGGCAGGTGGAGTTCTCGCAGCAGATGCAGACAATTATTCTGCGAGGCCTGGTGCGCCCGGAGGACATCTCGCAGGAGAACCAGGTGCTGTCGACTGCGATCTCGAGCCTTGAAGTACAGGTTCGTGGGAAGGGAATCATCAACGACTACACGCATCGGCAGAACGTCTTGGTGCGGTTACTTGAAAAGGTACTGGTGTTTTAAGAACAGTTGCTAGTTGTTAGTTGCTGGTTGGCGGAAGGCTAGGTAAAGCAAGATGGATCGACGCGCGATCGTTCTGATGCTGTTGGCGCTGAGTGCGACGGCGGTCGCAGAAGATGCACCGCCGCAACGCCAGGCGCGCATCAAGGACATTGCTACCGTCGAGGGTGTGCGCGACAACCAACTGGTGGGCTATGGAATTGTGGTCGGCCTGCACGGCACAGGCGATAGTCAGCAGACTGGCTTCTCGACGCAGACACTGGCGGCGTTGCTCTTGCGCATGGGGGTCAGCGTGCCGGCGACCGGGATCCGCGTACAGAACCTGGCAGCGGTCTTTGTGTCGGCGACGCTGCCTCCATTCGCGAGGCCGGGCGCGAAGATCGACGTGACCGCATCGTCTGCCGGCGACGCCAATAGCCTGGAGGGCGGGGTGCTGCTGATGACGCCGCTGTATGGAGCCGACGGCAAAATTTATGCACAGGCGCAGGGACCGCTGGTGGTCGGTGGCTATTCGGTCAGCGTGAACGGGAACACTAAGCAGTTCAACCATCCAACGACAGCGCGGGTGCCTCTGGGAGCGATGGTGGAACGCGAGGTGGCGATGCCGCTGGCGGGGGCCGAGACGCTCTCGCTGCTGTTGGACAACGATGACTTCAAGAGTGCGGAGGCAGTGGCGGCCGGAGTCGACGAAGAGCTCGGGAGGAGTGCGGCGCACGTCGTCGACAGCCGGACAGTGGAGATTCATGTTGCGCGAGGCGAGGATGTGCCGGCGTTGCTGGCGCGCGTCGAGGCGATCGAGGTGCCGTTCTATCCGCGGGCCAAGGTCGTGGTGAATGAACGCACCGGCACAGTCGTGATTGGCGGATCGGTGGTGCTGCAGCCGGTGTCGATTCTGCATGGAGGGTTGGCGGTCAACATCGTGAGCGAGTTTCAGGTGTCGCAACCCGGGCCTCTCGCGACGGGGACAACGCAGACAGTGCAGCAGACGCGGGTGCAGGCGACGGATAAGCCGGTGAACCGGATTGAATTGAAGCAGGGAGCAACCGTGGATGACCTGGTGCGGAGCCTGCAGACGATTGGGGCCTCGGCGCGCGACGTGATCTCAATCCTGCAGGCCATGAAGTCTGCGGGCGCGCTCGAAGCCGAGCTGGAGGTTCAATGAATTTTGCCATCGCAGCCGCGGGGACCATACCGGCGGTGTCCGACGCCGGCGCAATGCAGCATCGCAAGTTGACGGACGCCGCACAACAGTTTGAAGGCATGCTGCTCGAAGAGATGCTGAAGCCGATGAAGGAGCATGGATTCTGCCAGGGCGACAGTGTGGGCAAGGACGACGGCCAGGGCGGAGGGTTTGCAGATACGCTCAGCAGTTTCGGCGCTGAAGCGCTGGCGACGGTAATTGCGAAGGGCGGCGGCCTGGGCATCGCGAAACGGGTGGTAAACCAGGTGGAGAGCGAGAAGGAATCCCACGACGGGGCCGGACACCGGGTGATCCAGAAATAAAGAGGAGCGGCAGAACTAAAGTCCAGGCGAAGTGTGCCGATCAACGGATGGAGGACGGAGGGATCGATTGAGCTATCTGAATGGAATTGGTGGCCCCCAGCAATCTCTTGAGACGACCGAGACAGCCGCTGCAGCAGGCGCAAACCGAACGGCAAAAACGCAGGCGGCCTCGATGTCCGCAGTGCAGCAGGCTGGGGCAGGCAGCCTGGCCGGGACCGACGAGGCGAAGTTGAGCACGACGGCGGGCGTGATGGCGCAGGCTCTGCTGGGAAGCGATGTTCGCACCGATAAGGTGTCGGCCCTGCAGCAGTCGATCGCCGCGGGCAGCTACAGCGTTCCGGCGTCGGCGGTGGCGGACAAGTTAATGCATGCGTTGCTGGAGTAGCGCGCAAGGCGGAGCAGTTGATGGATAATGTGACTCGAAGGTCCGGAACGGGCGTGTGGGAGGAGTTGTTGACGGCTGCGCGTGAAGCGCTCGCGACTCTGCGCGCGCAAGACCTGGAGGAGCTGGCCGTGCGCGCGGAGAATATGCTCAGGGATGCCGCGCAGGAGGGTCTGACCGCGCTTCGCGGAGCGGAGATTGCCAGCCTGAGGTCGGAGCATGAATTGCTCGGGGACCTTTTGGTGGCGACCGACGGGAACCTGCAAGTCCTGCGACGCGTGTGTGCTCGCAAGATCGGCGGCTCGGCGGCCGGAGAGGCGCGCCGGCCATGGGCACGCTGACCGCACTGTTGAACCTGTCGCAAAACGCCCTGGAAGCCAACCAGGCCGCGATCGACACTACGTCGAATAATGTCGCGAACGCCAACACACCCGGCTATACCGACCAGGTTGCAACCTGGCAGGAGAATGACACGGTGTTGTTGAGCGGCGGCAATCGTTCGGCCCTGGGAGCAAGCGTAAGTTCCGTTTCGCAGCGCGATCCGGTGTTGAACCAGCGAGTTCAACAGCAGACGCAACTGGTGTCCGCCAGTTCCGCCGAGAGTTCGGCGTTGACTGATCTTCAGTCGATCTTTGGGATCACATCGAGTTCCTCGTCCGCCGTATCGACGACGATCGGAGCCGACATGAATACCTTCTTCAGTTCACTGAACGCGCTCGAGGCGACGCCCTCAGGTACTTCCGTGCGGCAGGGTGTGCTGAGCGCGGCCACGACCTTAGCATGGGACTTCAACACCGCGGCAAGTCAGATTGCCGCGCAGACGGGAGCCTTGAACCAGCAGGTGACTGGGACGGTGAGCCAGATCAATGCACTCACCGCGTCCATTGCTAAGCTGAATCTTCAGATTCAGAGCACCAGCCCAACCGCCGACGCTGGCACGCTCGAGGATCAGAGGCAGCAAGACCTGACCCAGTTGTCGCAGTACATCGGGTTTGACCAGACGAAGACGGAGAACAACGGGCTCACGCTGACGACCGCGAACGGCGCGCTGCTGGTGAGCGAAGGCCAGTCGTACGCGCTGGGCACGGGCATCGTCAATGGCAACATCAACGTGATATCGGCAGCCGGCCAGGACATCACGCAGATGCTCAGCGGCAGTTCCCTAGGAGGCGTTCTGCGCGCGAGAGACCAGAACCTGCCGCAGGCGTCTTCCGCGCTGGATACGCTGGCGTACGCGGTTGGCAGTGCCGTGAACACGCAGAATAGTGCCGGTGTGGACCCAACCGGCAACCCGGGCGGGGCGATCTTCAACCTGCCCGCCACGGCGCCTGGAGCGGCCTCGACGATCTCCATGGCCATTGTGGATCCCAATACGATTGCTGCGGCGGGGGTCGGCGAGGGCGCCACCGACGGCACCAACGCCGCGGCGTTGAGCGGCCTTGCGACTGCGGGGATTGTGAGTGGGCTGACGGCGACGAACTTCTACGCGTCGTTTCTGACTAGTCTGGGCAGCAGCGTCTCGCGCGTTTCGCAGGCGAACACGACGCAGCAGGCTTCGTTGAAGCAGTTGACGACGCAGCAGAGTTCACAGTCGAGCGTGTCGCTGGACCAGGAGGCAGCCAACCTGACGCAGTATGAGCGGTCGTATGATGCGGCGGCGAAGATCTTCACGATTGTCGATCAACTGATGGCATCGGCACTGAACCTGGGCGTTGAGACGACGGTGACGTAGGACAGGGAAGTAGCGGCTGAGGAATACCGGCAGAAGGAAACGAGCGAGATGCTAGTGGATCCACATTACGTAAACGGGCTGGTCGACTCCTTGAATCAGTCGACACTGGTGGAACAGAAACTGACCACGGAGTTGTCGTCCGGGCTGCGGGTGACGGCGCTGTCGGATGATCCCGTGGCGGTGGGGCAAGCGTCGATGCTGAGCACGGCGATCTCGCAGGACGATAGCTTTGTGCAGACGGCGGCCAGCACGCAGAGCATGATGCAGGTTGCCGATTCTGCGCTGGGCGGCGTGGTCACACAGTTGACGACGGCGCTGTCGCTGGCGGTGGCGGGCACTAGCGGCACAGACGATTCCTCCGATCTGACCGCGCTCTCGCAGGAGTTAAGCAGCATCCGGGACCAGGTCGTCTCACTGGCGAACACGAGCTACCAGGGGATGTACCTCTTTGCGGGGAGCCACGGGAGCGTCCAGCCGTTTGCGGTGGACACCAGCACCATTCCGGCGACAGCCACCTACAGCGGCGACTCCCAGGTGGGCTCGGTGACGACGCAGAACGGGCAGAAGATTCAGACCGGGCTATCCGGTTCGGCAGTGTTTCTGGCTCCCGGAGCAAACGTGATGACGGCGCTGAACAACCTTGTCGCCGACTTCGCGAACGGCACGGTGAGCGATACGGCGAGCACAGATATTGGGGTGTTGCAGACTGCGCTCGGGAATGTCTCGCAGCAGCGGTCTATTCTCGACAGTTCACTCAGCCGCCTGGAGAGCGCCAGCACCTACGCTCAGACGGATGCGACCAACCAGTCTGCCGCCATGATTACCCTGGTCTCGGCCGATCCGGCGCAGGTGGCCACGCAGCTGAGCGCGGCGGAGACACAAAATCAGGCGCTGATGAGCGTGATCAGCACGGCAGAAAAGCAGAGTCTTTTCGATTACATGCAGCCTTGAGCATCAAGGTACTTGCCCCTGATACAAAAAATGCGCGCTCCGGACCTTAAGGACGTCCACCCTATCACGGCTATAGTCCTGTCGGTCGCGGATCGCAGGGTAAGTAACGTCGCCGGTCAGCCCTTGCCAGAGTACCCGATTGAACAGCGCGGTCGGCACGCGATCTTCGACGGACCAGTCAAACCCACGAGTCTGACGCGCCCAATAGGCTGCGGGGTGGGCGTCGTGAAACGCCGGGTCCAGTTGACTATCCTGTCGCGGCGAACTTATCGCCGTCGCGATGGGCGCGGGAGTGATCGTGCCGTAGGTCCAGGCTGACTGCTTGAGATCGAAGACCGAAGTCATCGGCCGCTGATACGTATCGTTGAGATTCAGGTGCCCAATTCCCAGTATGTCCTCGATCGTGCGGACCATATTCACAGTCGAGTAGCGCTCGTGAACCACGCCTCCCTGCTTGACGTAGGGGCCGGCCACGAAGGCAATACTGCGATGAGCGTCAACGTGATCCGGCCCTGCCTGCGCATCATCCTCCAGGACAAAAATCAGGGTCGAGTCCCGATATGGGCTATGAGCGATCCTTTCGATCAGCTTGCCAACCGCGTAGTCGTTGTCTGCGGTCTCCTTCTCCGGGGTGTTGATGCCGTCGATCGCGTCCGAGAAATTGCCCTCATGGTCGTGCATGAAACGCACAAGTTCCAGGCTGGGAAGGTTGCCGTTGACGACGTATTGATCGAATTCCCGCTCCCATTCGATCTCCCGCCGGAAATCAGGATAGGCGTTGTCGAACGCGCGAAAATAGGGGTCAGTCCGGCCGACCAGGCCTGGTGTGGCTGGAACATCCACCACGGTGTGACTCGCGAACGGGTCCGGAACCTCAGGCGTGTTCGGTGGGATTCCAGCTTCGAAGCCATAATTGCGAACCGTCATTCCATGCCGCAACACCGAGTCCCACAAATAGCCTTGCTGCTTCTGGCCTTCAGGTCCGTCGGGCGCGTCGTCATTGTTCGAGCCGGGCAGCAGGTTGGGATCGTTCGGATAGTTGGGGTCGTTCATCTGCCGCTCGGCGACCGTCGGCATATCAACATTAATCCCGCGCGGCGAACCTCGCCCAGCATAACTCAGGGGAACCGTTTTGACGTTGATGTCCATCTCGCGAGCGGATGTGCTCCAGGGCCAACCATTCCCGCTCACCTCGCCGCTGCAGTAGAAATTGTCGAGATCGATGAATTGGTCCGCCAGCTTGTGCTGGTTGGGAGTGATGACGTTTCCAAATTCAGCGAGCTTTGGGTCACCATTGCCGCGATCAAGGTCGCCGAGTACCTGGTCATACGTTCGGTTCTCTTTAACGATGTAGATCACATGCTTGATGTGCTGACGAAGTGCCGCCATCGTCTCCTCATCTTCGACGTTCGGCAGAGAATCCAGGGAGTCGTTCGCCGCAACCCTCTTGGTCAGCCGCGCGAGTTCCATTCGATTCGGGACAGGAATCGCCTGCAGACCCGCTTTCTCAAGCTGCAGGATGTATTGATTCGCTACCTGGTGCTCCTGGAAATTCGCAGCAGGCATGGGAGTGCCGTCATAGAGCGAATTCGGTCCTGGATTACTCTTGCTGTTGACGTCGTAGAGCGTCTTTCCGCTGCGGCTGATGCTGATCGACTGCGGATACCAGCCCGTCGGAATCAGCCCGACGACATGGTGCGGTTGGCCCTGCGCGAGCGAGATCACCGCAATCGCATTCATGCCGCCGTTGCTGACGTAGAGCGTCTTTTCATCCGGCGACAGAATCAGACTGTTCGGCGCTGCACCAGGCAACTGTTGACGCCCGCGCATCACGCCTTCGGGCGCAGTCGTGCGAATTGTCTCGATCACCCGGTTGGTCGCCGTGTCGATCACCGAGACGCGATCGCTATTGTCGGCGACAACAAACAGGCGTGTCTGCGCCGCGTTCAGCACCATGCTGTTCGGATTGCCCTTCACCGGAATGCGCGTACGCAGCTTCGGAGCAACCGGGCTGGAGATGTCGACGACATCAATCTCTCGATCGCGCTCGCTCGATACATAGGCTGTCGCGCTCCCTTTGATCCCAACGCCAAACGGCGATTCGCCACCGGCAACTCCAGTCTGCGCGGGATTGAGGATACCCGGCCGCAGATCGAGCTCACCGACTTTGGTGCGAGTGGCAAGATCAACAAGTGAGATTGCATCGTTGTAAATGTCGGCCGCAACCAGAATCTTTCCGTCAGCTGTGACCGCCACGTTTGCGACCGTTGGCTTCTGCCGAATCCCCACGCCGCGCTCATGCCCCAGCGCCAACGGCTTACCACTCTCAGCCCAGAGTCCGTTCGTCCTGGAGAACAGATGAATGTTGTCGTCGACTCCTCCGGAGACGTAGAACTGATCGCCGGTCGGCGAGAATGCGAGGCCAACGAACGTATTGGGCACCTGCAACGCCTGCGTCTGCCGAAGGCTGCCGTCGGACAGATCGAAGACGAACACATACTCGTTCGAGTCCGCAGCATTCCGAATGCCTTGCGCGTTGTTCAGCCGGTTGTAGCCGCTGGTCAGCACCAGCAGCGTTTTCCCATCCGGGCTCATCGCCGTCTTGATCGCTTGCCCGGCAGTGTACTCCGGGAGATCCTTGAGGCCCGGATTCAGTTTGGTGAAGACAGCTCCGGCCGGTGCCAGCGGCGTGATGCCCTGACCGGATGGCACCCATTCCGGGCTCTCCGTCTTGCTTTGCGCACTGGCCGGCAAAACCACAACCGCAAGTGCGATTGCCGAAAGGCAACTACCGAGCCGCCGACCAAACGATGAATTCCGATCTCTCACAATCATTCTCCAGTCATCCAACGATTCCGTCGTGTGTGTGCCTAGAACAGAACCTTGAGCGACAACTGCAATCGTCGCGGAAAGTTCTGCTGGGTTGAGCCGATTGTCCCATACCCGGACCAGGCGCCGGGTTGACTCGCGTCGGCCACACTGGTCCGCGTCGGCGCTGTCTGTGGACTGCCCGTTCCGGGGCCGCCAAAGATTGGCGTATTGGTTAGATTGAACGACTCCGCCTTGAACTGCAGGTTAACATTCTCATGCACCACGAACTTCTTTTGGATGCCAAGAGCCGTTTGCTGTGCCCATGGATTGCGGACGGTTGTAACCAGCGACTTCTGCGTAACCGTCGTGTACTCCGGGAAAGTTGTCCAGCACGACGGTTGCGAGTTGTTGATATAGCTTGACCAGGACCTGTGACTGGGGCGGATGTTGTAGTTGCCGCAGGTATAGATATTCGAGTTCGGATACCCAACTGGAGTCCCGCCGTCGTTCTTGAAGACCCAATCCAACTGCCAATCGTTGATGCCCTCACCCAGCAGTCCATGCGCATTGCGCGCAATCCAGCCGCCGCGGCCGATGGGCAAACCGTACAAGCCGCTGAAGGCGAGATCCCATGGCCGATCCGAACCGTAGATTTGATAGTTAGGATCTGCATCCACCAAACCCGCACCGCCATTGTTCAAATAGCCCGTCGCAGCCATCGCCTTCGACCACGTAAACGCGCCAAGGAAACTGAGACCGTTGCTCATCAGACCTGTACCGGAGAACCGTTTCTCAGCCTTCATCTGAAGCCCGTTGTAATTGTCATACCCACTTGGATTGGTATAAACCGTCAAGTTGCCATCGTACTGCGGGTACGGAACCATCAGATACTTCGCTGCGATGGTCGGATTGGCGCCCAGCGCCAGCGTGTTGGGAAGCACTCCATAGAACGGGTTGGCTACCAGCTGATCCAGATAGCTCGGCGCGGCGTTGCCCTGCGCCCATTGCGCCGGAGTGATGCCGTCCATCTGTTTGCTGGTTGAGATATCGGTGGCGTGAACTCCAAGGTAGGTTATCTCGCCACTCATCTGGGCCGGCAATGCAAACCGCAGCCCCAGCGTGTATTGCCGAACCAGCGGGATCTTGCGATCGCGCAGATCGATGCCGAGTCCTTGCCCAACCAGCGAGGCCAGTCCCTGCGACGAGCCCGGAGGTGCAGCAAAGCCGTTAGCAAAAGGATTGCCGCTCCGGAAGCTCGTCGACGGAGTGAGTCCACCATCGGGTGATGAATTGTATTCAGTGGTCTGACTCCACGCACTTTGAATTCCCAGTTGCGTGCCCACCGCCGAACTCCACGTAATGCCCCCATGAATCGTGAGCTTGCTGTTGATGCCATAAGCAAACCCTATCTTGGGCAGCACCCGGCCAAAGGGAGTTTGATACGCAGGGAGACTGCTGCTCGAAAATTGCACTCCACCCAAAATCGGGTTCGCAATCGTTGCACCGTTCGGAAGAGTATTGCCCGCAGGAAAGGAAATCTGGTTGGTGATGGGATTGGTGCAGGTAAAGCACATACCCGCCAGCAGGTGGTAGTTGCGCTCCCGCGGCGAAGTTTCCGTCTCCCAGCGCAAGCCCAGGTTCAAGGTAAAGTTACTCTTCACCTTCCAATCGTCCTGCAGAAATGCGGCGTAGTAGTTGTACGACTCATAGGGCGCCGTCTGGTACTGGACGCTGCCCGAGGCCGGATAGCCCAGTAGCAAATCGGCCAGCACTGAGCCGTCGTTTGCGCTTTGCCGCGGGTTCTTCTGCGTGAAGCCAGTACTGAAGCCAAATGTGCCGTTGGGCTGCCCGATTCCTGAACTCACGTTGTGGAGAAGCATGAACTCGGCGCCATAGTGAAGATTGTGCGACTTCACCACCTGTAGAATCGACGGACTCAGATCGTAATTCTCGTACATGGTGGGATCGCCTGTGTTGCCAATCATCGAGGGGTAACTGTCTCCCAGAGAAATCGCGGGCGCCCATTGCCGTGACGTAGTGGGAATCTGCGGCATGGTCAGGCCGAGGTCGCTGGCGGTCAGGACATTGTTTCCCGCCGCAACGTTGCCGGAGGGATCGCGCGCATACATGCGGTTGAACGAGACTCGGATATCGCCGACGCGCTGCGCATTGAACGTGTGCGTCAGATCCAGCACCTGGGTCAGACTTGAACGATAGCTGTCGGTGCCTCCCGTGGCGGCTGCGCCGGGCAGGCCGTTAGAGTTGCGCGTCGTCAGGCCGGCCCACCACGCAAAGATCCCATAGATCCGGGTTGCGTTACTGAGGTTGTAGTCCACCCGTGCGATCGGCATGTTGTAGGCATACGGAGTGCTGGCATTGAAGACGTAGTTATTGACATACCCACTGCGATTGGGGGCAGGGAACAACTTCATCACATCGACACCGGTGGCGCTCACGCGAGCGGCTGGAATCGTGTTGTTCGGAAACAGAGAGCGAGTATAGGTGTTGCATCCACCCGAAGAGGTCGGCGCCGCACAGGTTGTCGTCTCGGGATCGTAGATGCCAGTCTTGTGCACAGCCTTCAAATACCCGGTCAGGTTCACATTGCCGGAAGCGTCGGGATACATATCAGCCGTAGGAACGGTGGTCACGATTCCATCCGGAAGAACCTCGCGCCAGCCTTCATAGCTGAAGAAGAAGTAGCCGTTCTTCTTCAGAAAGGGGCCACCAATCGTTCCGCCAAACTGGTGCTGGTTGTGAAATTCCTTCGGAGTACCTTGCTGGTTCAGTTGGTAGAGGTTGGCCTCCATCGCCGAGTTCTCCCAAAAGTCGTACGCCGTGCCATGAAAGCTAGGACCGCCACTCTTAAGAATGATGTTCATGATGCCCGCGCCTGCGCGCCCATATTGCGCGTCGAAGGTCGTGGTCATCACTTTGAACTCCTGGATGGCATCGATGCTCGGGGAGATATTCCACGTGCCCGCCGAACCACCGCTCTGTTCGGTGATGGGCGCGCCATTCAGCAGGAACTGGTTGAAGGTGCCCGGCTGTCCGTTGATGGAGTAGGCGTTGCTCTCGTCCCAGCCCCGCGTACCCGAGTTACTGGTCGCGCCAAAAGTGGTCGTCGTAAACTTCACTCCCGGCGTCAGCGACAACAGCATGTACGCCTGCCGTCCGTTCAGCGGAAGCGTCTGCACCTTCTCGGGATCCATCACAGTGCCATTGGACGCGTCCGCAGTATCCAGGCCAACTTCGTTCGAATGAACAGTGACGGAGTCCGAAACCGAACCCACCGGCAACGTGAAATTCAGATTGATCTTGGCGGACACATCGATGACAACGTTCGTTTGAATTTCTTTCTCGAAGCCGGCGGCTTCGGCCGTGACAGTGTACGTCCCCGGTTGGATGAATGGGAGAATGTAATTTCCATTCGTCGATGTTTTCACGGTGTACGTTTGCTGGGGGCCAACGGCAGTAATCGTAGCCTGTCGCACCAGCGCTCCCTGGGGGTCGACAACCTGGCCAAGAATCGTGCCGCGGTATTCCTGTGCCTGCAGTGCCGGCGGACCCACGTACCATGCCAGCAAACAAAGGGACAGCAACGCGGCATTCAGCAGACGCTGGAAAGAAATCTTTGTGCAGGGACAACCGTAACGAAGGCGACAGGGCAGAGAAACACTACGGACCATCTGCGAAACTCCCTTGGGTGTTCTATTGGATGGCCCATCGCTGGAAATCGTGGACCCCGGCTTGTGTGAATCTTTTGCGGCATCGGACAAGGGTCCGGTCTGCCACTCGATTCCCGGATTGTCTCCAAACTGGTCTAGCCATACGCAGTCAATTCACTGCAATGTTGCGCAGAGAGCGCGCAACCTCCCAGTCTTGTTGAATTTACTTCGCAGTAACGGAGCCCGTTTACCCTTGGATTTAACAATGTTGCGCTATACGTTTAACAGGAAATAGCTCTCGTTTCCCGACCGTCAGTCGCAGTCAAGCTTCCACGGGTCGATTCCCTTGCGTGCATTGTCCCGATTGTCAGGGGGATATCGGCCATCAGCATGACTCACACTCTGCACGTCGAGACCGATACTCCTTCTTCCGCAGACTCGCGCCTGGAACTCGTGGAACGAATCGTCGCTTCGCCATCGTTCGTGAAGTCTCCTCGCCTTTGCAACTTGCTCACCTACCTATGCAACCTGTCGCTCGAGGGACGCGCAGACGAGATTAACGAAATCAATATCGGCGTCGCCCTCTTTGGCCGATCGCCGGACTACGACCCTTCCGTGGACGGCATTGTCCGCTCCCACGCCAGCCGGTTGCGTCAAAGGCTGGAACAATATTTCAGTGAAGAGGGCAGCGACGAGTCGATCCGTCTTTCGATCCCGAAGGGTGCTTATCTCCCTCAATTCACGCCGTACGCTACCGCAGAGGATTCTCCGAAGGTCGCTTTCGCTGAGCCCCTGATCGTGGAAAGCGGCCTCGAGATCAGAACCGAAGTCCCAGGACTTCGCAGTCCGCGACGTCCTTCCCTAACTATCTGGATATTGAGTCTCGCGCTCGCACTCGCATTCGCGACGATCGTCTATCTGCTCGTGCATCCGCCGGCCAACGCGGCCGCGCCCTCCGCAACAATTGCCACTCACCCGCTCTGGTCAAAGTTTTTTGGCGCGGATCAATCTGCCCTGGTCGTCTGCTCGGATGCGGGCCTCGGTGTCCTGCAGGTATTGTCTGGCCACAGTATGAAGCTCGAAGACTACCTGAAAACGGAGTACCGCAACAATGTCTCCGTTCCGACGGGCTCTACAGCCGAGGCTCTTCAGATCGTGGTCAATGGCCGCTACACCTCCATGGTCAACCTGCAAATTGTCGGCAGGTTATCTCGCCTCCCGGGCCTTCTCGCCGACCAGGTTCAGGCGCGCTATGCCCGCGATCTCCGCGCCAATGACCTGAAGGACAGCTCTGTGATCCTGCTCGGATCCCATGAGACGGACCCCTGGCTTGAGATATTTGAAGCCGGAATGAACTTCACCATGCGGATCGATTCGAATCGGGAGATCGCATCCGTCCTCAACCGGTCACCCCGCGAAGGCGAGCTTTCCCACTACGACTCCAACCGAACCGATCCCCAGCAAACCGTCTATGCAGTCGTCGCGCTGCGCCACGACCTTGGTGGTTCCAGACAAGTCCTCATCCTCGAAGGCACGTCCATGGCGGGGACGGAGGCTGCCGCGGATTTCGTTCTGGAGGACGACACCCTGTTGCCATTCCTCAATAGAATCCGCAGACCAGACGGATCGATCCCTTACTTCGAGGTCTTGCTGCAGTCGACCAGCCTGGACGGAAACGCATCGCAGTCAAAGATCGTCGCTTACCGGACCTCGCAGGATTAGACATACTGCGGTACCGAAAACGAAGAAGAGCACTGCGCGTTCAAGCTCTCAGAGTCTTAGTCCGTCTGCGCCGAAGTTCGTTAACAGAACCGTCGCTGCAAACATTCAGCGCATTGCCTACATCGCTGCCATTCCACCGGGAGTGGAGGAATAACATCTTAGGGCGAGATTTGTGCGTAGGTATGCCAGCATCGGTTTCAATAGAACCGTGTCGCGATAATATGCGCTTCGGGGTCGGTGGCGCCAACGCTGCTGGTCTCGACGAGCAGTTCAAAGGGACGCAGATGCTCGTTTGGCAACATGGCCTGTTGCAGGATGGGACGGATCATCTGGGAGTTGAACACGACCTCCGCCGCCGCCTGGGTTGCGGCCATGTTAAGTCCCTGGAGAATCAGTACGTAACCGTTGCCGTCGGGTGCAAGCAGGTAGGAAACCGTGCCATAGGTCTGGTTAGAGGAGGAGTCGACCCCATTCCGATAGACCTTCTGCTCAGTGCCAAGCGGATTTTCGTTGATGACCCATGACTGATCGACGGTGGGCGCATACTCCAGACGGAAGTTGAGTCGCTTCTCGAAGAGCTCGTCCCATGGGTTGGTATGTTTGGAGCCGATAAGAACGACGTTGGCATCCTTCAGGTCTTCGGCGGTGATGCTACGCGCGTAGCGAATCTGAGTGCGTGTGGGGAGATACTCCGGCAGGCGGATGAGCTGCGCGGTGATGTTCAGAGACGCGACGCTGGTGTAGCGCTGGCGTCGCAGATCGTTGAAGTTCCTGGCGTCGAGGCCGGGAGGGGTTTTTATGTCGGCGAGGTACGTGTTATTGGCGTACTCTTCGACGCTGACTTGATGGCCGGAGATATTTTCGACGATGCCAAGACCAGAGTCGGTTGGAACGATGAGTGTGTTGCGGTTGGGTTGAAAGAGCTGCTGCCAAAGTACATGCGCTGCTGACTGCTCTTTTGCAACAGGGGCGGGGCGAACGCGGAGGAAGATGGCCGAGGCGAGCAAGACCCCAAGGACGAAGGCACCCACGAGCGAGAGAGCTGGCAGCAGCCATCGCGAAGACGCGACGGGCCCTGGTGATCTCGGGGGATCAGAGACTGGCGCGTTTGTTGGAAGATGGTGACGCGCTGGCTCGAATTGCGTAGGCAACGCGGCGGGTGGATTGTCGACGGTTAGGGCGCCGGACTCATCTGCCTCACTCGGCGCCTGAGCAGAGCGGAAAACCGGCACGTATCCTCCGCGCGGGATCATGATGTTCCGCGGCTCGTTCCGGCCTTCTTCGGCGAAGTACTGCTCCAGCCGCTTGCGCAGCGTCCGCGCATAACTGCGGACGATATTGTCCTGGCCAGGATTGTAGTCAGCAGGCCGGTTGAAAATCTGCGTGCCGATGTATTGCTCGGTGATGACGTCCGCACGGCCTCGCAGGGTGAGTTCACATACGTGCAACAGGAACTTTGGCAGCAGGTCGGACTTTGCGAAGAGCTTGCTTTTGGCAACACGGCGAGTAAGCTGCCACTCTTCAGTAGAAAGGAATTCCAGTTCCTGGATCTCCCCGGGGTCGTCGAGCACGATCGCCGCACTGGTGTTGACAGGCGTCAGGCGTCCAGAACGATCTCGCAATGCGAGCGGGGGTCCGGACTCAGTAGGGGAGGATGCCTCCTCGTGCCGTACGCTCATCCAAAAAACTATAGCTACCGGTGATGAAATTTACGTAAATGCGTGATGCCGGCTAACGTTCGAAGTTATTGAAAACAGAACTACGACACAGGGGTGGACTTACAGGGTAAGGTTGCGGGTTCACTCTCCGCACCCTTTCTTAAGCGGAAACCGATTGGCATGATGGGCACACCAGAGAAGCACCAGACGGAGGACCTCATTTCTGAGAGAGGAATGGGGGTCGCCATGTGGACGAGACTTGGATCGAAAGTCGTCAACCTCAAACTCGGTGCAACAAGGTTCAGGAGATCACAGTGAAACGCTTTGGCTTCTTCATGGCAGCGATTTGCCTTCTGCTGCTTAGCTCGTCGCACCTCTTTGCCCAGTTTGAGACGGCCTCTGTGCTCGGGTACGTCAGGGATTCCTCTGGAGCGGTACTGCCGAATGCTGCCGTGACGCTGACGAACCAGCAGACGAAAACTTCCGTGGCTGTAAAGACGAACGGGCAGGGCGGGTTCGTCTTTACCGATGTGAAGGTGGGTGAATATCAGGTTACGGCGAAAGCTGACGGCTTCGATACGGGTACGACCCAGAGCTTTACGGTCCAGGTGAACGCTCATCAGCGGGTCGATGTCACCTTGAAGCCCGGATCGAACACCGAGGTGGTAACGGTGACCGACGCCGCAACTCTGCTGGAGACGGATTCCAGTGAGCTGGGCCAGGTGATCGGGACGCGCCAGGTCGAAAACCTTCCGCTCAATGGGCGCGCATACGCCGACCTGGCCGCGCTAGTGCCCGGCGTGCGCCGCAATATCCTGGAGAACTCGACGGACAGCAGCCGCGATGCGAGCTTCAATGTGAACGGACAACGCAGCGAGTTCAACAACTTTCTGCTCGATGGCCTGGACAATAACGCCTACGGAACCTCGAACCAGGGCTTCTCGAATGAATCGATTCCGCCTTCGCCCGACGCTATCAATGAATTCAAAGTGGAGACCGACAATTACAGTGCAGAGTTCGGCCGTTCCGCCGGTGCGGTGATCAACGTCAGCATTCGAAGCGGCACCAACCAATTCCATGGCAAGGCATACGATTACATACGCAACACAGTCTTAAATGCCGTTGGACCCTTCACTCCACCCACCGACCCTCTTACCGGAAAACCGCAGAAGCCAATCCTGATTCGTAACCAATTCGGGGCTACGTTCGGCGGCCCCATCTGGAAGGACCACACCTTCTTCTTTGCGGATTACGAAGGCACGCGCCAGATCGTGCATTCCGTAATGCAGGCCACGGTGCCCACCGCCAACCAGAACGGCACCAGCTCGCTGGCCATCGCCAATGGAGGCTACACATTCCTTGGCGGCACGAGCACGGAGAGCGGCGGCACGCCCGTACCGATCCGCAACCCGCTCACCGGCCAGATCTATAACAACGGCGTGATTCCGTTCAACGATCCCACCGTTTCACCCTTCGCCAAGAGCGTGCTCGCTGCGTTGCCCCAGCCGAATGTTCCTAACGCTCCGTTCGCCAACAACTATGCGTCGCTGCCTTCGGACACCATCAACGACGACAAGGGTGACATCCGTGTCGATCAGACCTTCAGTCAGCGCACCAACGCTTTCGTCCGCTACAGCGAGCACCAGGGCAAGATCCTTTCGCCGGGAAATATTCAAGGCCCTGCGGGCGGCAATGCAAATGGTGCCGTCAACATCTTCAACCAGCAGATCGCCGGCGGCGTTACCCACGTCTTCACCCAGAACTCTATCCTCGACGCACGCTTCGCCTTCACCCGCACCGACGGCGGCAAGTTCCCCTATGGGCAGCACCTGACGAACCTGATGGCCAACATCCCGGGCCTTCCCACTGATCCGCAGGTTGCACGCAGTCTGAACGTGCAGAGTGTCGGCAATTATTCTCAGTTCGGCAACCAGGGCAGCAATCCGCAATATCAGAACCCTTACATCTTCAATCCAAAGGGAAATTACACCCTTGTGCTCGGCCGCGAGACGCTGAAGATGGGGTATGAGTATCAGGCCATCTTCACTACGATTGACGACTTCAATCCGGTCGACGGGCAGGACACCTATAGCGGCAACTTCAGCTACGGCGGAACCAGCGCCTCCACCCTCAGCGCCTCCAACACCGGGGTTAAGGAAGCGGCTGACCTTGCCGACTTCATCTTTGGTGCGCCAAACAGTTACCAGCTCAACAACTTTGTTAATGTGCACTTGAATCAGCGCATGCATTCCCTGTACCTGCAGGACGATATTCGAGTGAACTCAAAGCTCACGGTCAACGCCGGCTTGCGTTACGAGCTCGCCACCCCCCAGTGGGAATCGAGCAACAAGCTCTCCAACTTCAACCCGGGGACAGCCTCTCTGGTAACCGCGTCGTCCGGTTCCATCTACAATCGTGCGCTCGTCAACATGCCAAAGCTCGATTTTGCGCCACGCATCGGAGCCGCTTACTCGGTGGATTCAAAGACTGTCATCCGCGCGGCGTATGGCCTCAGCTTTGCACAGTTCAACCGCGAAGGCGGCGAAAACCTGCTCGTCTATAACCTGCCCGCTATCGTGAACACCAACGTCAACCAGGCGCCAGCCAAGGGCAATCCGGGCATCCTCGGCACGTCGGCCTCGCTGCAGACCTGCACACCCGCGCAGGCACAGGCGGGCTACAACCCCGCCACTCCGTCGCCCTGCTACCGGACCTCTGACCAGGGCTTCCCAACCAACTTCGCCAGCCCCACCAACGTCACTGCGGCGAGCAACTTCAATACCCAGGCCCGCTACATCCCGGCGAACCTTCCCACCGGCTATGTGCAGGCGTGGCACCTTACGGTGCAGCGGCAGATCACACCGTCGACCTCTCTCGAGGTCTCGTACGTCGGCTCCCACGGCGTAAAGCTGGAGGTGCTCGCGGACTACAACCAGGCCTCTCCGAACCCCGTCACCAGTACCTGCAACGCCACTGTGACCACGGGCTGCGTCAATCTTCTACTCAATAATCAGGGCCGCCCGCTGACAACCTTCCCCACCATTGAAGAGACGCTGCCTGCTGGTTTCCTCTTCTACGATGGCCTGCAAACCAAACTGGAGCATCGGGCAGGCCATGGACTCTACCTGCTCAATTCGTTTACGGTGTCGCGCTCGATCGACAACGCTGCCGGCCATCTCGACACGCCGGACGGAGATAACTCTCGCATCAACCTCGCCAATCCTCGGGGCGAGCGCGGGCCCTCCGCATACAACCAGCCGGTGAACGAAGTTCTGACGGTGGTATATGACCTGCCCTACGGTAAGGGACGCATGTTCGGCAGCAATGCGCCGTTGTTCATGCAGGAAGCGCTCGGCGGCTGGCAGATTACCGGCATCAACGACATGAACAGCGGCATGCCGGTGAATATTACCTACTCCCCAAATTCCTTCCAGTCCGTGAGCACCATCCTCAGCCAGCGTCCCAACCAGATCGCGAGCGTCTCCGCGGTGCTTCCCAAGTCGCAGCGCACGCGTCTTCCGGGCAACCAGGGCCTTATTGCGCTGAACCTCGCGGCATTTAGCCTGCCCGACGTCAACCATCCCTACGGCAACACCGGACGTAATTCTGTTCGCTTCGATCCCTATTACAACCTCGATCTTGGCCTACACAAGAGCTTCGCGCTGTATCCTGAGGGCACAACATTCGACTTCCGCATGGAAGCCTTCAACGTGCTCAATAAGACCAACTTCGCCTTCCCCTCCAGCGGCTACGCCCCGAACTCGTCCAGCTTCGGCGCAGTCACAGCCGGCTCAACCTTTCCGGCGCGTGTGCTCCAGTTCGCTGGCAAGATCATCTTCTGACAACGAAGGAAATCTCATGTTCAGTCGCAGACAGTTCAACTCCATGGCAAGCGCTTCGCTCGGCGGCCTGCTCACCCGAAAGCTCTGGGCGGAGCAGGTGCGCCAGGCAGCTTCGCCCGATAAGTTCTACTTCGCGCTCGTTGCGGACACACACATCATCGACAATTTTTACGTGAAAGGCAGTGAGAATGGAGTCGAAGACAACGAAAGTATCCTGGTCACCACGCCGCGCTTTACGGCGGCTCGTGACCTGATTAACAGCCTGGATCCCGCGATTGAGCAGGTATTCCTGATCGGCGATTTCTTTCACAACTATCCTTCGACTGATTACGAGTTTTACTTCCAGAACAAGACGCGGCTCGATAACGCAAAGGCGATAGCCGACGGCTTCAAGATGCCCGTGCATCTCGGCTTCGGCAACCACGACTACGACGTGCATCGCGTGCCGCGCGAGATGAGCCATCGACTTTTCGCGGCTAAGTTCAACGCCAAGCCGTATTCTGTGGTCGACTACAAGGGCTACAAGTTCGTGCACCTCAACAATTTTCTCGGCAGCACGCAGGACCGAGACTCGAAGGATTTCAATCCGAACATCGGATCGCTGGGCGAGGAGCAACTCCAGTGGTTTGAGGCCCAGATGCAGCAACGGCGGCCAACGTTTGTCTTCATCCACTACCCGCTGCTTTCGGTCCAGGCAACGGAATTCGGTGACTTCGGGCTCCATCCACTGCTGCGAAAATATCAGGACACCATCCAGCTAGTGGTCTGCGGGCACGTGCACAAATGGGTCGACTTCGCGCATACCTACGGGCCGCAGCACTACATCATGGCTGCGACACGCTACGACCCAAACGCCTATATGCTGATGGAAGTCGACACAAAGCACAAGACCTGGCGCTTTCTCAACACCGATCTGGTTGAGTGGTCGACGCATTACAGCAAACCGTACCGCACGGCCTAAAACCACTGGTTCGATCAATAAGAGGATTTCTGATGCAGCCTGTCGTGCGCATGGTCGTTGCTGTGCTTCTGCCGGTAAGTCTTGGCTTGCTTGCCAATGGGCAAGCAGTCGAAAATAATGCCCCGCTGAAGATGAATCAGATCCAGGTAATCGGCACTCATAACAGTTATCACGCCGGCATCGCCCCGAGTGAGAGCAAGCTATGGCAGGGAAAGAATGCCGAGGCCTACACCGGGCTGGACTATCAGCATGAACCACTGCCGAAGCAGCTCGACAGCGGCGTCCGGCAAATCGAGCTCGACATCTACGCCGACACAAAGGGTGGTCTCTACGCGCATCCATCGGGACCGCAAATGGTGGCCACAGCGCACCTCCCAGCGGATCCCGAGTTCGATCCGAACGGCATCATGCTGAAGCCCGGCTTCAAAGTCATGCATGTGCAGGACGTGGACTATCGCAGCACCTGCCAGCCCTTCATCGCCTGCCTCGAACAGGTGAGAACGTGGTCGAAGGCTCATCCGGAGCATGTGCCCATCTTCATCCTCGTGGAGACCAAGCAGGGCAAACCCGGCGGAGACCTGCACCTTACCGTTCCAGAGCCGTTTACTCCGGCGACCTTTGATGCCCTCGATCAGGAGATTCGATCGGTCTTTCCGCCGAGTGAACTCATCACCCCGGACGACGTGCGCGGCAACTACGCGACGCTGAACGAAGCAGTGCTGGCGGACAACTGGCCAACACTGGCGAGCGCACGCGGCAAGGTGGTTTTCCTGATGGACCAGCGGCCGGTGGGCCCGGTGTATCTCGATGGCCATCCATCCCTTCGCGGACGCGTGTTGTTTACCAACGCAACGCCAGGGCAGCCGGACGCTGCGTTTATCGAGTGCAACGATGGGCCGACGGAGGAGATCACCGCCCTGGTGAAGCAGGGATACCTGATCCGCGCGCGCACGGATTCCGATACGAAAGAAGCCCGGACGGACAACACCGCGACACGCGACGCCATGATGGCTAGCGGAGCACAAATGCTAAGTACGGATTATCCAAAGGACGAACCAGCGCGTTGGACAGGACACTATGTGGTGACTTTGCCGAATGGTGTTGTGGCACAGTGCAACCCAATCAATGCTCGGACCGGATGCAACGCAGACGACCTAAAGTGATCTCTAGAACGTAGCAGGGAAGCAAGTCCGCAAAGCTCAAGAGTCGCTGAGAAACCTTACTTAGGTGGCAGCCCCATGGTTAGGTAAAACAGGGGAAGAACCTAAGGTGGAATCCATGGACTCCCTAAGCTGTTTAGATTCTGTAAACTATTGCTTACAAAGAGGAATGGCGGAGAGACAGGGATTCGAACCCTGGATACCTTGCGGTATACACGCTTTCCAAGCGTGCGCCTTCAGCCACTCGGCCATCTCTCCGCGGTGGAGCAACCTGTATGAATCTATCACACCGG
>Ga0102924_1000549_pt1 | contig 46547 bp, 45 predicted proteins | sample PaiPotPPM11metaG_FD_80116 | JGI IMG/M metagenome (GOLD analysis project Ga0102924, IMG submission 80116) | Iron sulfur acid spring bacterial and archeal communities from Banff, Canada, to study Microbial Dark Matter (Phase II) - Paint Pots PPM... ... | reverse complement strand
GCCGAAAGGTTTTCGGCTCGCCATCGCGCACTACAACGGCGCAACGCTGTGGTTTCCCAATGCGCCGCAGGCCGCGCCTGAAAAGCTTGAATGGAAAGGCTCGCATCTCGGGGTGACGGTGAATCCCGACGGCCGCTTCGTCGTCACCACCATGCAGGAGCCGATGCTGCACGGCTGGCGGCTGGTTGACCGCCAGCACATGCGCATGTCCGGCTATGCGGCGCGCGTCACCTCGCTGGGCTGGACCGCCGGCGGCCGCTTCCTCGCCACATCCGGCGCGAACCAACTGATCCTGTGGCCGTTCCAGGCCAAGGACGGACCGATGGGCAAGCAGCCGCGTCTGTTGGCGCCCTCCGAGCACCGCATCGGTGCCGTCGCTTGCCATCCAACGCAGGACATCGTCGCCGCCGGCTATGGCGACGGCATGGTGCTCTTGGTGCGCATCGAGGATGGCGCTGAGATCTTGGCCAAGAAACCCGGCGAGGCGGCGGTCACGGCGCTGGCCTGGAGCGCGGACGGCACGCTGCTCGCCTTCGGAGCCGAGAGCGGCGAGGCCGGCATCATCGACCTCGCTTGATCCTGGCCGGAACCGTTCCGGAACCTCGCCTGTCGCCGGAAGTTATCTCCGTGAATCTCACTCGAAACGGAGTGTTCCCTTGAACATCGCCGGAAGAGGCTATTTGACCGCGCTCGCTATGGCGCTAGCGATGGGATCAAGGGTACTCGCCCAGGCTCAGGCCCCCGATCCCAAAGGGTGCACGCCGCAGGAGCGATCCAATCAGACCTTGAGCGATCAGTTGAACAAGAGCAACGGCGTGCTGTGCCCGCCCGATATCGATCCCGCGATGAAGGCGCCAACGCCAAAGACTGGCGACACGCCGGTCATCCCGCCGCCAGGTACCCCCGGCGGCGATCCGAATGTTCAGCCGAAATAGTTTCAGCGTCATTGCGAGCCAACGGGTCCTCGCAATGACGGCGAGGGTTGTCAGATCACGTATTGCCGCAGCGGCGGGTAGCCGTTGAAGCCGACCGACGAGTAAGTCGTCGTGTAGGCGCCCGCCGCCTCGATCAGCACTTTGTCGCCGATGGCGAGCGAAACCGGCAGCGGGTACGGCGTTTTCTCGTACAGCACGTCGACGGAATCGCAGGTCGGGCCCGCGATGATGCATGGCGAGGTTTCGTCGCGGTCCTTGGACGTGCGGATCGGATAGCGGATCGACTCGCCGATGGTCTCGGCAAGGCCGTGGAACTTGCCGATGTCGAGATAGACCCAGCGCATCTCGTCTTCGGGGCTGCGCTTGGCGATCAGCACCACTTCCGCCTCGATCATGCCGGCATTGCCGACGAGACCCCGGCCCGGCTCGACGATCGTGTTCGGCAGGTTGTTGCCGAAGTGCTTGCGCAGCGACTTGAAGATCGCCTTGCCGTAGCTTTCGAGCTTCGGCGTCTTGCGGATGTATTTCGCCGGGAAGCCGCCGCCGAGATTGACCATGGCGAGGCTGATGCCGCGTTCCGCGCAGGCGCGAAAGATCGCCGCGGTCGAAGCCAGCGCGCGGTCCCAGGCCTCGACATTGTGCTGCTGCGAGCCGACATGGAACGAGATGCCGTGCGGCGTCAGCCCGCGCTTGTGCGCCAGTTCCAAGATGTCGGCGGCATAGTCCGGCTCGCAGCCGAACTTGCGCGACAGCGGCCACTCGGAGCCGGAACCGTCGCAATGGATGCGGCAGATTACCCGGCTGCCGGGAGCGGCGCGCGCCACCTTCTCCACCTCGGCCTCGCAGTCCACCGCGAACAGCGTGACGCCGAGCTTGAAGGCGGCCGCGATCTCGCTCTCCTTCTTGATGGTGTTGCCATAGGAGATGCGGTCCGGCGTCGCGCCCGACGCCAGCGCGTCGTGCGTCTCGCTCACCGAGGCGACGTCGAAGCAGCAGCCGAGATTGGCCAGCAGCTTGAGGATCTCAGGCGCCGGATTGGCCTTGACGGCGTAGAACACCTTGGTGTCCGGCAGCGCCTTGGCGAAGCTCAAATAATTCTCGCGGACGACGTCGAGGTCGACCACGAGGCAGGGTCCGTCTTGGGGGCGATTTTTCAGAAATTCGCGGATGCGTGCGGTCATCTCGACCCAGCTCCTCTATCCGGCCGGCGGCGTAACCGCCTAAGGTGAACCTCCTGCGACGGACGTGGTTTTGCGGATGCAAAACTCGTTCCGTCACGCGATTGCTGCCTTGGTCCGGATGAGGGAAACCCCGTTCCGCACTGCTGGCAAAGATGGACAAGCCCTTTCGGTGTCCCCGGCATTGGCGCCGGCAGCAAACCAAAAAAGCCCTTCCGTCGTTGCTTTAAGCCGTGTCGCCAGTGGAGAGCTGGCATTGCCGGTTCGCCTCCGGCTGCCGGTCGCGGGAGCAAGGAAGTAGTGTCTCTTCCTTAGGCGGCTGTCCGGCCTCTTGTCCGGATGCCCACCGACCGACACACGGCCACAGGCACGTGCGAAATTGGGCAAGAGCGAAATAAGCCATTCGGGCGAGTCACGCAACCTTTTTTGTTTTAACGAGATGTAAAAATCGCGCTCGGCGGTGGAGAAGCCGCCGCCGCGATCGCCTCAGTCGGCCGTGAACGGCTCGACGTGCTGCGCGGCGCGGACGAACTGCACCATGACGGCGATGCCGCACAGCACGAACAGCCCGTCGAGGATGCGGGCGCCGAAGGCGCCGAACCCCGCCAAGCTCGCGATCGCCCAACTGCCGGCAAAGGCGGCGCCGAACACTTCGGCGCTGATCAGGATGGCCGCGCTGACGACGGTCAGCACGTTCAGCCATTTGATGCGCCGGGGGCGCCGCGGTGCGGAACTATCCATTTCTACTCCAATGGGCCGGCAGTTACTCCGAAAGCCGCGGCAGGATCAAGGCGGCTCAGGCCGCGTCGCGCGCGGCTTTGTGTGACAGCAGGCCGGCCTCGACCAGGGCGGTACGGATACGGTCGATCTCGGCGCGGCCGAGCTTGACCAGCGGCGGCCGCACCACGGCGCGCGGCAGCCGGCCGAGCAGCACCAGCGCCTCTTTCATGCGGTTGTGCATGTCGGCCCAAGGCTCGGCATAGAACACGCGGACAAGCGGATAGATGCGGTCGTTGAGCCGCCTCGCCTCGGCGAGGTCGTTGTTCTTGACCGCCTGGAACAGCGCCGAATGCAAGTCGGGGATGACGCTGCCGCTGCCGGACAAAAGCCCGTTGCAGCCGAGCACCAGCGAGCTGAGCAGCCAGGCGCTATGGGTCGTCAGCACGTTGACCGGCCGCGGCAGGCTTTGCAGCTCGCGGATCTGCATCTCATGCTGCGGCACGTTGCCGGCCCAATCCTTGATGGCGCGGATGGTCGGTATTTCCTCGACCATCTTCATCAGCGTATCGCGCGGATAACCCTGGCCGGTGGCCAGCGGATACTGGAACACGATGATCGGCAGGCTCGACGCGCCAGCGATGCGCTTGAAGTGCTCGACCGCCATGGCCGGCGACTGCTGCAGCGTGAACGGCGCCGGCGGGAACACCAAGAGCGCCGAGGCGCCGCCCTCCTCCGCCATGCGGGCGATGCGGGCTGCTTCGAGGCTGCCGTCGGCCCAGATGCCGTTGACCAGCGGCAGCCGGCCGCCGATCTCATCCTGGGCGATATCGAGGACGCGGCGCTGCTCGTCGAAACTACAGGATGCGACCTCGGTCGAATGGGCATTGATGGTGATGGCGGTGAGATTTGGGGTCGCCGCAACGTCACGCAGGTGCTTGCGGAAGCTCTTGTCGTCGATGGCGAGGTCATCCGCGAACGGCAGCAGGACGGCCGGAATAACGCCATGCGGCACATAATGGGCGTGGCGGGGCATATGAGGCTCTCCTGTGGTCGCGTGGGTCGGATGACATATATCATGCCCGCCTGCCCAAGTGATAAGGGTCCCCGATGACCGCGCCTGAAACCCCCGGCAATCCGCTGCTCGCGGATTGGACGACCCCCGATGGGGTCCCGCCGTTCGAGGCTATCAAGCCGGAGCACTTCCGGCCGGCCTATGCGCAGGCGCTGGCCGACCATGAGGCCGAGATTGCGGCCATTGCCACCAATCCCGCGCCGCCGAGCTTCGCCAACACGATCGAAGCGATGGAGCTGAGCGGGCGGAGACTGGCGCAGGTCGGCGATGTGTTCCACGTCCTCGCCGGCGCGCATACCAACGACGCGCTGCTCGAGATCGAGCGCGAGATTTCGCCACTGACCGCCCGCCACTGGAACAAGATCAACACCAATGCCGCCCTGTTCCACCGCATCGACGCGCTGATGCGGCAGGCCGGCACGCTCGGCCTCTCCGCCGAGCAGAGCCGCGTGCTGGAGCGCTACCACACCGGCTTTCGCCGCGCCGGCGCCGGCCTCGACGACACGGCGAAGCAGCGTCTCGGCGTGATCATCGAACGGCTCGCGGCGCTCGGCACGAAGTTCAGCCAGAATGTGCTCGCCGACGAGCAGGCTTATACACTCACCCTTGACGGCGAGGCGGAGCTTGCCGGCCTGCCCGACTTCATGCGCGAGGCGCTGCGATCCGACGCCAAGGAGCGCGGGCTCGATGGCCATGTGGTCACGCTGTCGCGTTCGAGCGTCGAGCCGTTCCTGCAATTCTCCAACCGGCGCGATTTGCGCGAAAAGATCTTTCGCGCCTTCACCAAGCGCGGCGACAACGGCGGCGCGACCGACAACAAGGCGATCATCGCCGAGATCGTGAAGTTGCGGGCCGAGCGGGCGCGGCTGCTCGGCTTTTCCGACTTCGCCCATTACCGGCTCGACGATGCCATGGCGAAAACGCCGGCGGCAGTGCGGGACCTGCTCGGCACGGTATGGTCGCGCGCGCGCCGGAAGGCGCTTGATGATCGCGACGCCATGCAGGCCCTGGTTGGCGAGGACGGCGGCAACTTCGCGCTCGAGCCGTGGGATTGGCGCTACTACGCCGAAAAGCACCGCCAGTTGGCTTGCGATTTCGACGAGGCGGCGATCAAGCCGTATCTCAGCCTCGACCGGCTGATCGAGGCGATCTTTTATACGGCACAGCGGCTGTTCGGCTTGAGCTTCGCGCCGCGGCGGGACGTGCCGGTCTGGCATCCGGACGTGCGGGCTTGGGAGGTGCACGGCCCCGGCGGCGAAGCGGTCGGCCTGTTCTTCGGCGATTATTTCGCGCGACCGTCGAAGCGCAGCGGCGCCTGGATGACTTCGCTGCGCGATCAGGAGAAGCTTGCCGGCGATATCCGTCCGCTGATCGTCAATGTGTGCAATTTCGTCAAGGGCGCCGGCGGCGAGCCGACGCTGCTCAGCTTCGAGGACGCCCGCACGCTGTTCCACGAATTCGGCCACGCGCTGCACGGACTGCTCTCCGCCGTCACCTATCCGAAAATTTCCGGCACCAGCGTCGCGACCGATTTCGTCGAATTGCCCTCGCAGCTTTACGAGCATTGGCTCGAGCAGCCCGGCGTGCTGCGGCGCTTTGCGCTGCATTACGAAACCGGCGAGCCGATGCCGGAAGAGCTGCTGCAAAGGCTGATCACGGCGCGCAACTTCAACATGGGCTTTGCCACCGTCGAATATGTCGCGTCCGCGCTGGTCGATCTCGAATTCCACTCGCTGCCGGCGGCCGGCGATATCGATGCCAACGCATTCGAAGCCAAGGAACTTTCGAACATCGGCATGCCGGACGAGATCGTGATGCGCCACCGCCCGCCGCACTTCACCCACATCTTTTCCGGCGGCGGCTATGCCGCGGCCTATTACAGCTACATGTGGTCAGAAGTGCTCGATGCCGATGCGTTCGCGGCCTTCGAGGAGACCGGCGACATATTCGATCCGGCGACGGCGAAGCGGCTGCGCGACACCATCTACGCCGCCGGCGGCTCGCAAGATCCCGCCGACGCCTACAGAGCCTTCCGCGGCCGGCTGCCGAGCGCCGACGCGCTTCTGCGCAAGCGCGGCTTCGCCGCATGACCGATCTCCACACCGCCGGTCATCGCCGCGGCGTGGTCTGCGCGCCGCATGCGGCCGCCGTGGAAGCCGGCCGCGCGATCCTCGCCGAAGGCGGCAACGCCATCGAGGCCATGGTGGCGATGGCGGCGACCATCGCCGCGGTCTATCCGCACATGAACCATCTCGGCGGCGACGGTTTCTGGCTCATCCGCGAGCCGTCGGGACGGCTGCACGCCATCATGGCGGCCGGTCCTGCGGGCCGCAACGCGCGGCCCGAGCTTTATCGCGAGTATGAGACCGTGCCGACGCGCGGGCCGCTCGCGGCGCTGACCGTGCCGGGCGCCGTCGGCGGCTGGATGCTGGCGCTGCAAGCCGCCAAGGCGGCGGGTGGCACGTTGCCGCTCGATATCCTTTTGACCAACGCCTGCGGCCACGCCCGCGACGGCTATGTGGTGACGCGCAGCCAGACGAGGCTGACGCAGGACAATCTTGAAAACCTTGCGCCCGTGCCGGGCTTCGCCGCAACATTTCTGGTCGACGGCAAGCCGCCTGCCACCGGCGCCACGCTGAAGCAGGAGAAGCTGGCCGCGACGCTGGCGCATCTCTCCCATGCCGGCCTCGACGACTTCTATCGCGGCGATATCGGCCGCGAGATCGCAGCCGACCTCGATCGTATCGGCAGTCCGGTCACGCGCGAGGATTTGAACCGCTACGAAGCGAAGTTCGCCGAGCCGCTGCGCGTCGATCTCGCGTGCGGCGCGGTCTATAACACCGACGCGCCGACCCAAGGCGTCGCGTCGCTGATGATCCTTGCGCTGTTCGACCGCCTCGGCGTTATCGAGGCCGAGGGTTTTGATCACGTGCATGGCCTGGTCGAAGCGACCAAGCGCGCGATCCGCGCGCGCGACCGCGCCGTGACCGATCCGGATTATCTGGCGCACGGCCTCGACCGCTATCTCGATGCGCGCTTCATCGCCGGCGAGGCGATGAAGATCGACCGGCGCAAGGCGGCACGCTGGCCACTGTCTTCGGGCGAGGGCGACACGATCTGGATGGGCGCAGCCGATACGTCGGGCCTCGTCGTATCCTACATCCAATCGCTCTATTGGGAATTCGGCTCGGGCTGCGTGCTGCCGCATACCGGCGTCCTGATGCAGAACCGCGGCGCGAGCTTTTCGCTGCAATCGGGCGCGCTCAATCCGCTCACGCCCGGCCGGCTGCCGATCCACACGCTCAACCCGGCGCTTGCCGTGCTCAAGGACGGACGCATCATGGCCTACGGCTGCATGGGCGGCGACGGCCAGCCGCAGACCCAAGGCGCGCTATTCACGCGCCACGTCATGTTCGGCGAGCCGCTGGAGCAAGCGATCGATCGGCCGCGCTGGGTGCTGGGCCGAACCTGGGGCGCGGCGCGGACGACGCTGCGGCTCGAACCGCGCTTCGACGGCAATGTCATCGACCAACTCGCATCGGCCGGACACGACGTTGAGGTTTTGGACGAACCCTATTCCGACGTCATGGGCCACGCCGGCGCGGTGGTATTGCACAAGGACGGCAGTTGCGATGGCGCGCATGACCCGCGGGCGGATGGCGGCGCGGCGGGGGTGTAATTGTAGCAACCATTAGATTTTGGCAGGTCGTTCGGTCCAGGGCGTTCCGCGCTCGACGACGGTGTTGGCGTAGATCAGAAGCTTTCTGGCACAAGCGACGAGCGCCACTTTGTGCGGCTTTCCGGCTGCGATCAAGCGGCGATAGATAACGATGAGCTGGGGATTCCAGTGGAACGCCGCCGCCAAGGCTGCGGCGTAGAGGCTTTTGCGCAGCCGCTCTCGGCCGCCGTCGATATGACGAGTCCCGATCTGATCGCCGCTGTCATCGTCATGAGGCGCAAGCCCAGCGAGCGCTGCGGCTCGTTCGCGGGTGATACGACCGATCTCGGGCATGCGCACCAGGATGGCGACTGCGGTCTTAGGCCCGATGCCGCCGACGCTGGCAATCAGGTCGAGCCGCGATCGAAAGTGCCGATCACCGTGCCATTGTTGGCGGCTTTGCCATACAGATAGTTCGCCGCAACCAGGCTGCCGGCTCCAACCATATTCTGGACGACGATGGTTGGATTGCCCGGAATGTAGGAACTGAGGTACCTCGCGAGCACGCGGGCATAGATGTCGTAGCCGCCGCCCGCGCCATAACCGACGATCAGTTGCACCTGCTTGCCCTGGTAGAAATCGGCTATGGGATCCGCATTCGCAGCGGGTGCGCCGAGCAAAGCGGCGGCGAAAAGGAGCCGGCAAAGTCTCGCCAACATGAGAGCCCTCGCCAAGCGTGGCGTATCGCGCATCGTCATCTGGCAGCCGCCTGCGCTGCCGTGACCGATCGATCCGGCGCGTACGCGTAAGCCGTTCCACTTCGGACAATGGCGCCGATGCCGGGAGCGGGAAGATGCGCGCCGGCGACCGCAATGCCGTCGCTGGCGACCCAGTCGAGAACCCGCAACCGGCTCTGCTTGGCAACAGCCGGATCAAGATCGTATTCCATGGCGATGTGCGGCGACGGCAAATGAATGTGCGCAATGTGAATGAGATCGCCCCAGGCGAGGATGGCTTGACCGCCGGACTGGACCAGCCAGCAGGTGTGCCCCGGCGTGTGGCCGGGCGCGAGGTGGGCCGAGACTCCGGCGAGGCCCTCGTTGTCCTTCACTCTGCGCAGACGCTTTGCATACAGCGAGAGCGCCTGCCGCGCAGCGTCGCGGTAGCGGCGGGCCCGCTGCGGCATGTCCGCAAGTTCGGTGTCGAGCCAGAAGCGTGCTTCCTTGTCGTGAACGACGATTTCCGCATTCGGGAATGCCGCCTTGCCGGTGTCGTCGGCAAGGCCGCCGAAATGATCCCGATGGACGTGCGTCATGAAGATGGTCTCGATCCGCTGCGGCGCGACGCCTTGCGCATTGAGGGCGGCGGAGAGCCTCCCCAACTCAGGGTTCATCAGCCGGCCGGCGCCGGTGTCGATGAGCGCCAGCCGATCGCCGAGGCGCAGCAGGAAGCCGTAGACATTCATCGTCAAAGCGTCCGGGCCGGCCTTCGCTAACAGCGTCTCGGCCTCGGCGCGGTGAGCCGGATCGGGGATTTTCTCCAGCGAGGACGGCAGCGGCCCATCCCAAAGCGGCGTCACTTCGATGGCGCCGATCATGCGCCCACGGCTTGCTTGCGGCTGCATTGGCACTCCCCGTCGATCGGACCGGCGCTGGTGTCTATTAGCGCCCTTTCAGCGCCCCCTGGAAGCCAGCACGCGGCGCGCCCCCGAATGACGGCAGTTGACAGCCCTGCCGGCGCCACTATACTAAACCATATGGTTAACCTTCGCAGCTCAGCCCTCGACCGCACCTTCGCGGCGCTTGCCGATCCGACACGGCGTGCGCTGGTGATGCGGCTCGCCGGCGAGCCCGGCGTATCGGTCAGCGCGCTTGCCGCGCCGTTTTCGGTGTCGCTGCCGGCGATCATGAAGCATCTCGATGTGCTGTCGGACGCCGGCCTGGTCGCGCGCAGCAAAACCGGCCGCACCGTCGCCTGCCGTCTTGACGCCGAGCCGATGCGCGACGCGTTCGAGTGGCTCAATCGTTACGAAAAGTTCTGGTCCGAGCGGCTCAACCGTCTTGCCGCGTTTCTGGAAGAAGAAGAGAAAACTTTGCGAAAGGAAGAGTTATGGCCACCCAAGCAGCCGTCAAGCCAAGTCTCACCATCAAGCGCCGCCTCAACGCGCCGCCGGCGAAAGTCTTCGCGGCGTGGACCGACCCGGAAAAGATAAAGAGCTGGTTCGGGCCAGGTGCAGTCAAATGTACGCACGCCGAGTTCGATTTGCGGGTCGGCGGCCGCTACGAAATCGCGGCGCAATCGCCGGACGGCGAAAAGCACCAGGTTGGCGGCGTTCTGCGCGAAATTATCAGAAACGAAAAGCTGGTCTACACTTGGGCTTGGCACTCCATGCCGGAGCGCGAGTCGCTGGTGACCGTCGAGTTCAAGCCGGACGGCACCGGCACGCTGCTTACGCTCACGCATGCACAGTTCGCCGATGAGCCCGCGCGCGACCGCCACCAGCACGGCTGGAACGGCGCACTCGACAAGCTCGAGAAATTTCTGGCCTGAGCTTCGCCGAATTGACACAGAGCCCGGCCAGAATAGTTGATCGTCAACACGCAATCGTGGAGTTAAATCATGCGCGGAACGCACGGCACATTTTACTGGAACGAACTGATGGCGCGCGACGTCGAGGGCGCCAAGAGGTTCTACGCCGACACCATGGGCTGGAGCTACGACGCCATGCCGATGGGCGGCAACGGCACGTATTGGGTCGCCAAGATGGGCGATAATCCGGTCGGCGGCATTTTCGATATCAGCGGCCCCGACTATCATGGTGTACCCGAAGGCTGGATGCCCTACATCGCGGTCGATGACGTCGACGCGCGGGTCAAGAAGGCCGTCAAGGCCGGCGCCAAAGTGATGAAGCCCGCGTTCGACGTGCCCGGCGTCGGCCGCATCGTCATTCTCATGGAGCCTGGCGGCGCCGGCATCGGCTGGATGACGCCGGCAGCGTAAGGAGTGCAATCATGGAACCGCATAAAGTCGTATCCCGAGACCAATGGCTGGTGGCGCGCAAGGCCTATCTGGCCGAGGAAAAGGCATTTTCGAAAGCGCGCGATGCGCTGAGCAAAAAGCGCCGCGAATTGCCCTGGGAAAAAGTCGAGAAGAATTACGTGTTCGACGGCCCGAACGGCAAGGAAACGCTGGCTGATCTGTTCGGCGGCAAGAGCCAGTTGATCGTCTATCACTTCATGCTCGGGCCGGACTGGGAAACCGGCTGCCCAAGCTGTTCGTTCCTCGCCGATCACTTCGACGGCCCGCTCATTCACCTGGCGCAGCGCGACGTGACTTTCCTCGTCGTGTCGCGTGCGCCATTGCCGCAGATCGAAAAATTCAAAGCGCGCATGGGCTGGCGCTTCAAATGGGTATCGTCGTTCGGCAACGATTTCAACTTCGACTATCAGGTGTCGGCCACGCCGGAGGAGAAGGCCGGCGGCAAGGCGATGTACAATTACGAGCTGACCACCTTCCCGAGCGACGAACGCCCCGGCGCCAGCGTGTTCTACAAGAATGAATCAGGCGAGGTCTTCCACACCTATTCGAGCTACGGCCGCGGTCTCGATATCCTGATCGGCGCGTACAATCTGCTCGATCTCGCGCCGAAAGGCCGCGACGAGGACGGCTTGAAATGGTCGATGGCCTGGGTTCGCCACCACGATCGCTACGAAGGCGCCGCGATCGATACAAAAGCGTCATATCAGCAGCCAAAATCCGCCTCATGCTGCGAATAGGCAGCGATCGGCCGCCGCAAATCATCGTTCACCAACCGTAGGAGTCGACCATGAAGCTCTATGGCTTTCCGCCCTCGCCGAACACCTGGAAGGTGCGCGCGCTTGCGTCTTACCTCAAGATTCCACTCGAGCTCGAATTCGTCGATCTGATCAAGGGCGCGCAATATGCGCCGGCTTACCTCGCGCTCAATCCGACCGGCCGCACGCCGACGCTGGTCGACGGCGACTTTAAGCTGTGGGAGTCGAATGCGATCCTGCAATATCTCGCATCGAAGACGGCCAATTCGCTGTGGCCGAACGACGCCCGCGTCCGCGCCGACATCAGCCGCTGGCAGTTCTGGCAGCTGGCGCATTGGGGCGGCGAAGCCTGCGCGCCGTTGACGTTCCAGCGCCTGGTCAAGAAATTCCTCAATCTCGGTCCGCCGGACCAGGCCGTCATCGCCAAGGCTACTGAGGCCTTCAACAAAGAGGCGAAGCTGCTCGATACGCATCTGGCGAAGCAGAAATATCTGGTCGGCGACACGCTCACCATCGCCGATTTCGCGGTCGCGGCGGCGCTGCTCTACGCCAAAGAGGCGGAGATGCCGCTCGCAGGCTACGCCAACGTGCGCGCGTGGCTGGAGCGAGTCACGGCGCTGCCATGCTGGAAAGAAACCGCGCCGCAATTGCCCGCGGCGGCGTAGATAACCTCTCCCCGCGCGCGGGGAGAGGTCGAGTGAGCGAAGCGAACGAGGGTGAGGGGGCCTCTCCGCGAGTCTGAGCCCGGCGGATAGGCCCCCTCATCCCAACCTTCTCCCCGCGCGCGGGGAGAAGGAGGCGCGAGCGGCCAATTCGCAGAAATGATTAGCGCGTCGGCACCGGTTTTTCGCCGCGGTAATCGTAGAAGCCGCGCTGCGCCTTGCGGCCGAGCCAGCCAGCCTCGACGTATTTCACCAAGAGCGGGCACGGGCGGTATTTGGAGTCCGCCAGTCCCTCGTGCAGCACCTGCATGACCGATAGGCAGGTGTCGAGGCCGATGAAGTCGGCGAGCTCGAGCGGCCCCATCGGATGATGCGCGCCAAGCCGCATGGACTTGTCGATCGCCTCGACATTGCCGACGCCTTCATAGAGCGTGTAGATCGCCTCGTTGATCATCGGCAGCAGGATGCGATTGACGATGAAGGCGGGGAAATCTTCCGATACCGCGATTTGCTTGCCGAGCTTGCCGATGAATTGCTTGGTCGATTCGAACGTGGCGTCATCGGTGGCGATGCCGCGGATCACTTCGACCAGCTCCATCAGCGGCACCGGATTCATGAAGTGAATGCCGATGAAGCGTTCCGGGCGGTCGGTCGAGGCGGCAAGACGCGTGATCGAGATCGATGACGTGTTGGTGCCGATGATAGTCTCAGGTCTAAGCGCCGGACACAGCGCAGCGAAGATCTTGCGCTTGACGTCCTCGGCCTCGGTCGCGGCTTCGATCACCAGGTCGCAATCGCCGAGATCATCAAGCGACTTGGCGGGTGCAATGAGCTTGATCGCCGCCTGGCGCTGCTCGTCGCTGATGCGCTGACGGCTGACCTGGCGCGCCAAGTTGCCGTTGATGGTGGCGAGGCCCTCGGTGATCCGGTCGGGGGCGATATCGTTGAGCAAAACGTGAAAGCCGGACAGCGCGCAGACATGGGCAATGCCGTTGCCCATCTGGCCGGCGCCGACGATGCCGATCTTGCGAATGGAATGAGCCATTCCCTCCGTCCGCTCGCTGCGGGCCTTCGGCCTTTCCTTGACCTCGACCATGTTCGCTCACCTTATAGTTTTATCAAGCCGTACGCCAGATTTGGTCAACGCTTGAGCTTGTCGAGCTCGCTCGCGAGTTCCGGCAGGGCCTGATAGAGGTCCGCCACCAATCCATAGTCCGCGACCTGAAAGATGGGTGCTTCCTCATCCTTGTTGATAGCAACGATGACTTTCGAATCCTTCATGCCAGCAAGATGCTGGATGGCGCCTGAAATGCCGACGGCGATATAGAGCTCCGGCGCCACCACCTTGCCGGTCTGACCGACCTGCCAATCGTTGGGCGCGTAGCCGGCATCGACCGCGGCGCGCGAGGCGCCGACCGCAGCACCGAGTTTATCGGCTACCGGCTCTATATATTTGGTGAAGTTCTCGCGGCTTTGCATCGCCCGGCCGCCGGAAATGATGATCTTGGCCGAGGTCAATTCCGGCCGTTCCGACTTGGAAAGTTCCTCGCCGACGAAGCCGGAAAGACCGGGATCGGCCGCGGCGGCAGCCGGCTCGACCGGCGCCGAACCGCCATCGCCTGCCGGCTGGAACGCCGCGGTGCGCACCGTGATCACTTTCTTCGCTTCCGGGGAGCGCACGGTCTGTATCGCGTTGCCGGCATAGATCGGCCGCTCGAACGTGTCCGGCGCGAGAACTTTGATGACGTCGGAAATCTGCATCACGTCGAGCAGCGCCGCGACGCGCGGCATGATGTTCTTGCCGGTCGTCGTTGCCGGTGCAGCGATGGTCTCGTAAGGGCCCGCGAGCGCGACAATGAGCGCCGCGATCGGCTCGGCCAGCATGTGGCCGTAGGCGGGCGCATCGGCCAGCAGGACCTTGCTCACGCCGTCGAGCTTGGCCGCGGCATCGGCCGCCGCTTTGCAGCCCGCGCCGGCGACCAGCACGTGGACTTCGGCGCCCAGCGCCTTGACCGCCGTCAGCGCCTTTGCGGTGGCGTCCTTGAGCGACGCGTTGTCGTGCTCGGCGACGAGAAGGGTCGGCATCAGATGGCGCCCGCTTCGTTTTTGAGTTTCTCGATCAATTCGGCGACGGTCTTGACCTTGACGCCGGACTTGCGCACCGGCGGCTCGGTCGTCTTGACCACTTCGAGCCGCGGTTTGATGTCGACGCCGTAATCCGCGGCGGTCTTTTCGTCGATCGGCTTTTTCTTCGCCTTCATGATGTTGGGCAGCGAGGCGTAGCGCGGCTCGTTCAGGCGCAGGTCGGTGGTGACGATGGCCGGCATTTTCAGCTTCACGGTTTGCAAGCCGCCGTCGACTTCGCGGGTGACCAAGATCGCTTCGCCGTCGAGCGCGACCTTGGACGCAAACGTGCCCTGCGGCCAGCCGAGCAGCGCCGCCAGCATCTGGCCGGTCTGATTGCAGTCGTCGTCGATCGCCTGCTTGCCAAGAATAATGAGACCGGGCTGTTCCGCGGCCGCGATCGCTTTGAGAATTTTTGCCACCGCGAGCGGCTCGACATAACCGTCCGTCTTCACCAGGATGCCGCGGTCGGCGCCCATGGCGAGTGCGGTGCGGATGGTCTCGGCGGCCTGCGCCGGCCCGATCGAGACGCACACGATCTCGGTCGCCTTGCCCGCTTCTTTCAGCCTAAGCGCTTCTTCGACCGCGATCTCGTCGAAGGGGTTCATCGACATCTTGACGTTGCCGAGCTCGACGCCGGAGCCGTCCGCCTTGACGCGGATTTTCACGTCCTTATCGACCGCCCGCTTCACGGGTACGAGAATTTTCATGGTTGCGCAGAATTTGGCTGGTGATGGCTTTTTTTGCTGTTTACGGCTGCTCTCCGTCGCGCTTGGAAGCGCGGCGATGCTGCGGTGCGGCAACCTAATGGCCGTGGCGCTCGCGGTCAACGCCACTCAGCGGTATGGGCCCTAACGATTCTTGCCGGGCTGCCAGAGCACGTCGCGCGCGCCTTTGCCGTTGAGGTGGCGGCTGGCGACGAACAGGAAATCGGACAGGCGGTTGACGTATTTCAGCACTTCAGGGGTGACGCTCTCGCCCCGCTTGTCCTTGAGTTCCGCCACCAGCCGCTCGGCGCGCCGGGTGAGCGTGCGGGCAAGATGCAGATAGGCCGCCGCCGCGCTGCCGCCCGGCAGCACGAACGACTTCAATGGCGCAAGCTCGGCATTGAGCCGGTCGATCTCGTTTTCCAGCCAAGTGACCTGCGCTTGCGTCACCGTGAGCCGCGCGCCGCCAGGTCCCCTGCCGCCGCCCTTGCCTTTGGCGGGCGTGCAGAGGTCGGCGCCGAGATCGAACAGATCGTTCTGGATGCGCGCCAGCGCCCCATCGAGCGAAGCGTCATCGGCGGTATGCAGCCGGGCGACGCCGATCGCGGCATTGGCCTCGTCGATGGTGCCGTAGGCGGCGACGCGCAGATCGTATTTCTTGCGGCGCGCGCCGCTGCCGAGCCCGGTCGTGCCGTCATCGCCGGTGCGGGTGTAGATCTTGTTGAGCTTGACCATGACTCGCGCCAGCGCTCACTTCGACATGATCCAGACGGTGAGCATGATGACGATGATGGCGATGAATTGTAACAGCACGCGCAGCCGCATCAGCTTCTGCGAGGTGTTGCCCGAGCCGCCGCGCATCATGTTGACGAGGCCGAGCAGCAAAACAATCGCGACCGCGCCGATGGCGATCGGGACCGCGATATGGGACATGAAATCGGCCATGACCGGAGTTGTAGCCCGGGTTGAGCCCTCTGTCATTCCGGGGCCGAGCGACGCGAGGAGCCCGGAATCCATATTCGCTGACCTGTGATTATGGATTCCGGACTTGCCGCTTCGCGGCAATCCGGAATGACGGCTGCGGCAACATGCGCTAAATAAGCGCCGCCACTCAATAGAGGACCGCCCGCAATGATCGTCGATTTCCAGCACCATTTCACGCCGCGCGAATTGATCAAGGAGGATCCGGGCGACCGCTTGATCCTCAATTACGACGCCTCGGGCGCGCCGAGCTACACGATCCATTCGCTGCTCTACGATCTCGACGAGCACGTGCGGATGATGGATGTCGCCGGCATCGACGCCGCCTGGCTGACCAGCGCCGCCGGCATGTGCGCCGATCTCGACACCTCGCGCCTGGTCAACGACAAGGCGAAAGCGGCCGAGCGCGATTACCCCGGCCGCTTCATCGGCGCCGCGCACGCCCACCCGCTCGGCGGCGGCGGCGCGTTCAAGGAACTGGCGCGCTGCCGGCACGAGCTCGGCTTTCAGGGCGTCACCATCACCTCGGAGTTCGACGGCAAGTGGATCGACGATCCGGCGGTCGAGCCGTTCTGGAGCGAGGTCTGCAAGCTCGGCCTGTTCGTGTTCGTGCATCCGGCGCTCAAGCTCAATCGCGCCGAGCAGTTCGACGCCTACGACACCGCGCGCGGTGTCGGCCGCGAGTTCTCGCTGATCATGGCGACCATCCGCCTGATCAATTCCGGCGTGTTCGACCGCCATCCCGAACTGACGGTGCACGTTGCGCATCTGTCAGGCGGCATCGCCGGCATGCTGTCGCGCATCCGTTGCTTCCAGGACAAGGAATTCTGGGGCACCACCGGCAACAAGCGCCACGGCATTGCGCCGAAAAAAGAGTTCGACCACTACATCAGGCACAATCTTGTCTTCGACACCGCGGGCTTTGCCGGCAGCATCAGCGCGGTGAAGGCGGGATTGTGCGAAATCCCGGCGTGCCGCATCGTGTTCGCCACCGATTACCCGCAGGAAATCCGCAAGCGCGAGATCGTCCGCGACTTCGTGCGCGACATCCGCGCGCTCGGCGCCGACGGCGAGCGGATTCTCTCCGGCAATGTCGGACTGTTGCTTGAAAATCTTCACCCTGCCCCGCGATAGCGGGGGCGGAAGACAGATTAATTCGTCCCATCCAACAATCGCCGCGCGATCACCTGCGCCTGGATTTCGGCGGCGCCTTCAAAAATGTTGAGGATGCGGGCGTCACACAGAATGCGCGACACCGAAAATTCGAGGGCGAAGCCATTGCCGCCGTGGATCTGCACGGCATTGTCGGCCGCGGCCCAAGCGACGCGCGCGGCAAGAAGTTTCGCCATCCCGGCCTCGAGATCGCAGCGCCGCCCGGAATCCTTCTGCCGCGCGGCGTAATAGGTGAGCTGGCGCGCGATCATGATTTCGACCGCCATCATGGCGAGCTTGTCGGAGACGCGCGGAAAACTCGCGATCGGCTCGCCGAACTGCACGCGCGCCGTGGCATAGCCGATGGCCTGCTCCATGGCGGCCTGCGCCACGCCGATGGCGCGCGCCGCGGTCTGGATGCGCGCCGATTCGAACGTCGCCATCAACTGCTTGAAACCGAGTCCCTCGACGCCGCCCAGCAGATTCTCCGCTTTCACGGCAAAGCCGTCGAAAGCGATCTCGTATTCCTTCATGCCGCGATAGCCCAGCACCTCGATCTCGCTACCGGTCATGCCGGCGACGGGAAACGGCTCGGCGTCGCTGCCGCGCGGCTTTTCCGCGAGCAGCATGGACAGGCCGCGATAGCCGGTCTCGGCCGGATTGGTGCGAACCAGCAATGTCATCAGGTCGGCGCGCACCGGATGCGTGATCCAGGTCTTGTTGCCATAGACCTTGTAGGCGTCGCCGTCGCGCGCCGCACGCGTGCGCAGCGACGCCAGATCGGAGCCGGTATTCGGCTCGGTGAACACCGCCGTCGGCAGCACCTCGCCGGAAGCGATCTTGGGCAGCCACTTGCGCTTCTGGTCCTCGGTGCCGGAGCCAAGAATCAGCTCGGCCGCGATCTCGGAACGGGTGCCGAGGCTGCCGACGCCGATATAACCGCGCGACAGCTCCTCGGAGACCACGCACATCGACTCTTTGCCGAGCCCCATGCCGCCGTACTCTTCGGGGATGGTCAGGCTGAATACGCCGAGCTCGGACATCTGCGCGATGACACCGAGCGGAATGTATTCATTGCGCAGGTGCCATTGTTGCGCGTGCGGCGCGACCTGGCCGTCGGCAAACTTGCGCATCTCCTCGCGGATCGAGTCGAGCGTGTCCTCGAGACCGCAGGCGCCGACGGTGACATCCTGGCGCTCGCGCATCAGCTCGACCAGCCGCGCGCGGTGCGGCGCCGTGTTGCCTGATGCCATCAGATGGTCGACCGCGGGCGTCAGGCGCGACGCCACCGCCGCTGCATTCAGGCCGAGATCGGCAAGGCGCACGATCTCGCCCTGGCTCATCGGAATGCCGCCAAGCACCTGCGCCAAAAATTCGCCGGCGCCGATGCGCACCAATAGTTCTTCGACTTCGCCGAATGCGCCGGCCGCCTGAAGCCGCTCGGCGTAGGACGAAAGTTGCCGGATGGCTTCGACATAGGTGGCGAGCCAGGCGAGGCCATGGGTGGCGCGCTGTTCGCGGTCGAATACGCGCGCCATGGCGCGGCCTTCGACCGTCACCCGGCCGGCAACAGCGCGGCGCGCATCGGCAAACAAGGCCTCGACGGCGACGACCGCCTCGCGCAACGCGGTATTCAATTCGTGTCCGGCGGGCATGGATGATGCGGCAAGCGGCATGACAGGCTCCTTTCCCCCTCCCCTCCCTTCCCTCCCCGCAAGTGGGGGAGGGTTAAGTGGGGCCGCCCGGACGGCATCTGTGACTTTATGCGTGCACTGCACAAAAGCCAATGCGGTCGTCATTCCGGGGCCGCGCGTAGCGCGGAGCCCGGAATCCATAGTCACGAAAGGGGCAGGACTGGCGCCGGGCTTTACCCTCAAAAGACAGGGAGTATGGATTCCGGGACCGCGGGCTCCGCCCGCTTCCCGGAATGACGGGAGGAAAGACGCAATGTGACAGCGTTTCTTGCCAAATCTTAACCATTTTCCGTTTTGCTGCGGTGAAATACCGCTTCGATGCGCCGCAGCCGCAAGGATCCACCCGGTCCCTCCATGTTCATCGCAGAAGTGTTCTCCAAGCTGTCGGTTCGCGCCCGCATTGTCGTGCTGGGCGTCATTCCGGTGGTTGGGATTCTGGCCATTGGCCTGGCCTATATGACCGGCGATATCGAAGTCGGCCGCGCCTTCGACAGCGTCCATCGCGACGCCGCCGTGGCGGATGCCAGCCGCGATCTCAAGACCGGGCTGTTGGTGATGCGTGCCGCCACCACGCAATTCGTCGCGCGTCCATCCGACCACGAGGTCCGCGATTTCGCCGAGGGCCAGGACCTGGCGATGAAATCGCTCGACCGCATCGCCGAGGCGCTGGGCGCCTCCGAGCAGGATGTCATCAGGCCACTGCGCATTACGGTGCGCGATCTCAAGGTGAGCTTCGAGAGCCTGGTGAACGAGCAAAAATTGCTGGGCTACACCGAGACCGAGGGCATCAATGCCGATCTCGACGCGGCAAGCAGCGCGGTCAAAATGATCATCCACGACGATCTGTCCTGGGTCGCCGACGTCGACGCCTCGAAGCTCATGATGTCGCTTCTGACCATGCGCCGCGACGAGATCAAATACCGGCTGACCCGCATGCGCACCGCCGAGAAGCACTTCCTCGATGAAGTGAAGAACTTCAACGGCCTGTTCGAATCGGTCGACGGCGCGCCGGACATGAAGAAGAAGCTGAACGCGCAAGTGCAGACTTACAGCTTCACCTTTGCGGAGTGGGTCGCGAGCACCGACAATATCCAGCCGCTGGTCAACCTGATCGCGCACGACACCGAAAGCGTGCTGCCGGAGGCCGACAAGATCATCGCGTCGTCGCGCGACAGCGCGGACGAGGCCGCGACCGCGCTTGCCGTGTCGCGCTCGCGCATCCGCAGTTTCATCATATGGGTCGGTCTGGCCGTCGTGCTCATCGGCCTTGCCTGTAGCTGGCGCATCGGCCGCTCCATTACGCGTCCGCTGGACGGCCTTGCCGGGGCGATGAAGCAGCTCGCCACTGGCGACACAGCCGCCGCCATTCCGGCCACCAGCTCGCACGACGAGATCGGCGCCATGGCGCGCACGGTGATCGTGTTCCGCGACAATATGATCGAGCGCGAGCGCCTTGCGTCGATGGAGACGCAGACGAACACCGCGCGCGTGCGGCGCGGCGAACAGGTCGCGGCGATGATCGACAAGTTCCGCAGCTCGGTCGAACAGGCGCTGGCGCGTTTGCGCGAGGCGGCGTCCCGCCTCGAAAGTGCGTCGAGCGGGCTCAACGATTCGGCCGATTCGGTCTCCTCCGAAGCGCGCGATGCCGAGAACAGCGTCGGCACCGCCGCCATCAATGTCACGACCGTGGCGAGCTCGATCGAGGAGCTTGCCGCCTCGATCGGCGAGATCGCCTTGCAGGCGACGCGATCGACCGATGTGGCCGCCCGCGCCGTGGCGGAATCCAAGCGCACGGTCAACACCATGACGGAACTCGGTAGCGCCGCGAACCGCATCGGCGAAGTGATCGGGCTCATTCAGGCGATCGCCGGCCAGACCAACCTGCTGGCGCTCAACGCCACCATCGAGGCCGCGCGCGCCGGCGAATCCGGCCGCGGCTTTGCCGTCGTCGCCACCGAAGTGAAATCGCTCGCGGCGCAGACCGCACGCGCCACCGAGGACATCGCCGCGCAGATCGGCTCGATCCAGTCGGCGACCGCCGACGCCGCCCAGGCGATCGAGCAGGTATCCTCGATCATCGACGACATGTCGGAAATTGCCGCCACCGTCGCCTGCACGGTCGAGGAACAGAACAACGCGGTGTCCTCGATCGCCGAAGGCGTCAACCGCGCCTCGGTCGAGGCCAAGACCGGCGCCGACGCCATGAGCCGCGTCGCCGGCGCCACCATCGGCGCCCGCGCTACAGCAGCCGACGTCAAGGCGCTGGCCGACGCGCTCGCCATCGAGGCCGAGGGCCTGCAAGGCGAAGTGCGCCGCTTCCTCACCGCCGTCCAGGCAGCGTAGGTTTTTTCAGAAGACTTCCTTGAACTCGTCACCGCCGGGCGCTGTGGTATGAATTAGGCTGCACTCGCCGCGGAGGCCTTTTGCGTTGAACACGATCCGCCTTTGCTACCGCGTCACCATGGACGCCTTCTATCGCTTCAACGCCGACGACGGTTGGGCGATCGCGAGCCACATCGCGCTATCGGTCTTGATGTCGATGTTCCCGTTTCTGATCCTGGTGACGGCGATCGCCGGCTTCATCAGTTCGGAGGATCTCGCCGACGAGGTCGCGCGCCTGATCATCGCCGCGTGGCCGCGCGCGGTGTCCAGCCAGATCGCCGGCGAGATTCACAACGTGCTGACCACCGCGCGCGGCGATGTTCTCACCGTGGGCGCCGCATTCGCGATCTATTTCGCCTCCAGTGGCGTCGAGAGCCTGCGCATCGGACTCAATCGCGCCTATGGGCTGACCGATCCGCGCCCGTGGTGGCTGCTGCGGCTGGAATCGATCGGCTATGTGCTGGTCGCCGCGGTCGGACTGCTGGCGCTGTCGTTCCTGGTCGTGCTTGGCCCATTGACGTTCAGGGCGGCGCTGGCCTATGCGCCGTGGATCGAAGAACTTGAAAGCAACTTCAACGTCGGACGCTTCTCGGCGGCGAGCATCCTGCTCACGACGTCGCTCCTGATCCTGCACATGTGGCTTCCGGCGGGACGGCGGCAGATCGAGGACGTTTGGCCCGGCATCGTCGCGACGCTGTTGCTGTGGCTCGCCTGCGGCTACGTGTTCGGCCGCTATCTGTCCGACTTCTCCTACACCTATGTGACCTATTATGCCGGGCTTGCCTCGGCGATGATGGCGCTGGTGTTTCTCTATTTCTCCGCCTGGATTTTTATTTACGGCGGCGAGCTCAATGCGGCGATCGCGCGCGAGCGCCAGGACGCGGCGTAGTTCTTTTTTGAGAGCGTTGCGAAGATTACGCCACAGGTTCGGCGACCGCGCCGCCGGTCAGCGTCTTGACCTTGCGCGCGTGGTCGACCGCGTCGCGCGCCGACTTGTTGTGAGTGAACAGTTCGAGCGTAGAGGTGTCGTCCTCGCTCACCGGCATCATTGCCTGGTCGGTATAGGGAACGTGCGCGCTCGCGGCGACGCGGCGGTAGATCCGGAAGATTTGCCAGGCCGCGGCGGCGACGCGCGCGTGCTTCACCGCGATCTCCGAGGCAAGACGGGGATAAAAAGTCCACACCGGTTCGACCGGCAGCTCGGGGCGGCGCTCGTGACGGCTCTTCAGACGGACGAAGCCGCCTTGCAGCGGATGCACTTTCTCGATCGCCAGCGATTGCGCGAACCACAGGATGATCTGCGCCAGGCGCAGGATGTTGATGCCGTATGCCTGCGCCCGGCGCAAAATCGTCTCGATGTGCTGGGGCGTATAATAGATCTGCCAGGCGTCGCGGTAGAGCTTTTCCCACTCCGGCTTGCTCATAAGGGCATGCGGCGTGAGCGCATGTTCGAGGTCGTATTTGTTGAGATCGGGATCGAGCGGCGCGCCCTTGCTCCACAGCACTTTGTGATCTTCGGAGCCCGGCAGCGGTGTGAGGAAGAAGAACTCCAGCACGTCGAGCGGCATCTCCTTCTTGATGATCTCGATGTCGCGCCGCGCCGATTCCGGCGTGTCGTTCGGAAAGCCGAGGATGTAGCCGGCATAGGTCCAGATGCCGACCGCTTTCCAGGCCAGCAGCATGTTGCGGTATTCGGTGATCTTGTTCTGCCGCTTCTTGGCGGCGAGCAGATTGTCGGGGTTGATATTCTCGAGCCCGATGAAGATGCGGGTGACGCCGGCGCGCTTCGCCTTGGCGACGAAATTCGGAATCTTGTGGCAGAGCGTATCGACCTGGATCAGGAAGCGCACGTCCATGCCGTGCTGCTCCCGCAACTCGATGATGCGGTCGAAGATCGGCTCCCAGTCCTTGTTGCGGGCGAAATTGTCGTCGGTGATGAAGAAGCGGTCGATGCCCTGCTGGTAGTTCTTGCGCAGGATACGCTCAATGTCGTCCGGGCTGCGGCGGCGCGATTTGCGCCCCTGCACATTGATGATGGTGCAGAACGAGCATTGGAACGGGCAGCCGCGTCCGGCATCGAAGGTGGTGACATTGCCGATGGTCTTGCGCACCGAATTGCCCGGCAGGAACGGCGTCACCGCGTCCTCAAGCGCGGGAAGGTCGTTGATGTAATTGTAGATGGGCTTCAGCGTGCCTGCGGCAGCATCGTGCAACACTTCGTCCATGCGGCCTTCCGCCTCGCCGGCGAACAGCGTGACGCCCAGGTCGAGCGCTTCCTGCAAGTCGGGGCCGATATGATCGAACATCGCCAGCATGCCGGAGACGTGGAAGCCGCCGATGATCACCGCGATGCCGGCGTCGCGCAGCGGCTTGGCGATATGAAGCGAGCGCGGATATTGGTTCGACTGCACGCCGACCAGGCCGACGAAGCCGAAATTGCCGTTGTCGCGCATCTCGGCGATGATGCGCTCGACGCGCATGCGTGTATTGGTCTCGTCGATGGCGACGATGTCGAAATCAATGTCGGGACCGAGAATCTTGCGCTGTGCGCAGTCGTCGATGAGACCGTAAACACTCGCCAGTGAATTCGCCGGCATCGGCGAGCGATACCAGCGGATGACATAGCCGTCGTCGTCGTAATGCGACGGCTTCACCAAGATGACACGGAAACGTTTGCGCGCGCCGGCCGCTGCGGTCCGCTGTTCACGCAACATTTGGTACCCCGTCCCGTTCGAGCGAGTTGTAACCGATCGGAGGCCGTAAGGCCAGTTTCGGATACCTCCGAGTCCGTCATGCCCGGCCACCCGGGTCCGGCCTGTTGGCCGGCCCGAGTGCAAGCTTGTGCCGGGCATCTCGATTGGTGTGGCAATGCCCGTGCCGCCTTTAACGGGATGGCCGGGACGAGCCCGGCCATGACGAGCTGTGAGCGTTGTACTAGCCGCTCGCTGCCTCGATTACGTCCTCGAAATTGCGCAAGCCCGGGCGCGGCGCGTTGACCAGAACCGCCATGTTGCCGGGTTTGTGGCGGTTGGTGCGCATCAGCTCGTGGGCATGGGGAATCTTCTCCCACGGGAACACATCGCTCATGCACGGATCGATGCGCTGGTCGAGCACGAACTGGTTGGCGGCGCTGGCTTGCTTGAGATGCGCGAAATGCGAGCCCTGAATCCGCTTCTGCCGCATCCAGACATAGCGCGCGTCGAACGTGATGTTGTAGCCCGAGGTGCCGGCGCAGAACACCACCATGCCGCCGCGCTTGGCAACGAGACAGGAGACCGGAAACGTCGCCTCGCCGGGATGCTCGAAGACGATATCGACGTCGCGCTTGCCGGTGATGTCCCAGATCGCCTTGCCGAAGCGCCGCGCCTCCTTCACCCAGATATCGTATTCCGGCGTGCCGACCTTGGGCATCTGGCCCCAGCACTTGAATTCGCTGCGGTTGATGACACCCTTGGCGCCGAGATTGAACACGTATTCGGATTTCGACTGATCGGACACGATGCCGATGGCGTTGGCGCCAGACGCGGCAACGAGCTGCACGCCGAACACGCCGAGGCCCCCGGAGGCGCCCCAGATCAGAACATTGTCGCCGGGTTTGAGGATGTGCGGCGGATGGCCGAACAGCATGCGGTACGCTGTTGCCAATGTCAGCGTGTAGCAGGCCGATTCTTCCCAGGTGAGATGCGGCGGCTTGCGCATGAGCTGGCGCGACTGCACGCGGCAGAATTGCGCGAACGAACCGTCCGGCGTCTCATAGCCCCAGATGCGCTGCGACGGCGACAACAGCGGATCGCCGCCATTGCACTCCTCGTCGTCGCCATCGTCCTGATTGCAGTGAATGATGACCTCGTCGCCGACGTTCCAGCGTTTTACTTTCGAGCCGACGGCCCACACGATGCCGGAAGCATCGGAGCCGGCGATGTGGAAGGGATGCTTGTGGCCATCCAGCGGAGACACCGGCACGCCAAGCCCCGCCCAGACGCCGTTGTAATTGACGCCGCCGGCCATGACGTAAACCAGCACTTCGTCCTCGGCGATCGGCCAGGTCGGAACGACCTCGCTCTGCATCGCCTTCTCGGGTGGACCGTGACGTTCTTTGCGGATCGCCCAGGCGTGCATAGTCGCCGGCACATGGCCGAGCGGCGGGATCTCGCCAATCTGGTAGAGGTCCTTGAGCGGCGCGGCTGACGGTTTCTTCTGCGCGACGGCCATGACGGGCTCCAGTCAACCGGTAACAGTGACCACAGCAGTCTGCCGCACTTCATGTTGCGGTGCAACAATGAGTTGACCCGCAGTAGGGAAAAGGCCGTTGGCGCGGGCCTGCTGACAGCGGCCTCGCTACGCCTTATGGTCGCGGGGCGCGAGCAGAGTGCGCAAAACGTCATAAGTGCCTGGCCCACGCCGGGACAGGGAATCAGGGGGAAAATCATGGGCATCATTATTTGGCTGATCGTCGGCGCGATTGCCGGCTGGCTTGCCGGCATGGTCGTCAAGGGCGGCGGTTTCGGTCTGATCGGCGACATTATCGTGGGCATCGTCGGCGGACTCATCGCCGGCTGGCTGTTGCCGCGGCTCGGAATCTTTATCGGCGGCGACTTTATCGGCGACATCATCAACGCCTTCATCGGCGCGGTGATCCTGCTGATCATCCTCAGAATCATCAAACGATAAGACGTCCGAAAGGAATGCGCGGTAGAGCGCGAAGGTCGCGAAGGTCGCCAAGGTCTTCGCGCTGACGCTCATTATTTGACTGCGCATCCATGGCCGTTGCCGAAGATTTTGATACGCCCGCCCATTCACAGCTTTTGCCGTCGCGGACGATCAAGCTCGTCGGCCTGACGCTGGTGCTCGGCTATCTGATCGTCCTGGGCGCAACCTATCTGCAAGGCGACTTTCTGACCGACGCGCAGCGCCGGCCGATCGCCAACGACTTCGTCAATGTCTGGGCGGCGGGGCAACTCACGCTCGACGGCAATCCTGCTGCCGCCTACGACTAGCCGACGCACAAGGCCGCCGAAGTGCGCGCCGTCGGCCACGACTTCAGAGACTATTACGGCTGGCATTATCCGCCGACATTCCTGTTCGCCGCCGCGGCGCTGGCGATGTTGCCGTATCTTGTGGCGGCGGTGGTTTGGCTTGCGGCGACGCGTGCGGTCATTCCGGGGCGCGGGCGGCAGCTCGCGAGCCCGGAATCCATAAGCCCAGCACCGGGGATATGGATTCCGGACTCGCCGCTTCCGCCTTCGCGCTCCGCGCTTCGGCGGACTTAAACCCTTCGAAGCTCGCGGAGCGAGCGTAGGAGGGTTGCGGCGATCCGGAATGACGAAACCGTTTTTCACACATGTTGCATTGCAACAAATTCCGCGCCACAGTGGCGGCGCCGGAATGCGTGCAACCGAAATGCGCGACCAGCTACGCGATAAACCACTGTGCGATAAACCTTGGATTTTCCGCACTTATGCCGGGCATTCGACTGCCGCGGCGTCGAACGCGCTTTATCGCAAGAACCTGAGCAAAGGGCAGACCGGACTTTCGGTCGCCTTCGATCTGCCGACGCAGACTGGCTACGACAGCGATCATCCTTTGGCCAAAGGCGAGGTCGGCAAGGTCGGCGTGCCGATCTCGCATATCGGCGACATGCGTATGCTGTTCGACGGCATCCCGCTCGGCGAGATGAACACGTCGATGACGATCAATGCCACCGCGGCCTGGCTCTTGGCGCTTTATGTCGCGCTCGCCGACGAGCAGGGCGTGCCGCGCGGAAAGCTGCAGGGCACCACGCAAAACGACATCATCAAGGAATATCTGTCCCGCGGCACCTATGTATTCCCGCCGGCGCCGTCGATGCGGCTGACCAAGGACGTGATCCTGTTCACGACCAAGGAAATGCCGAAGTGGAACCCGATGAATGTCTGCTCGTATCACTTGCAAGAGGCCGGCGCGACGCCGGTGCAGGAGCTCGCCTTCGCGCTCGCCACCGCCATCGGCGTGCTCGATGCGGTCAAGGCGTCCGGCGAATGCGCGCCGGAGGAATTCGGCGAGGTGGTCGGGCGCATCTCGTTCTTCGTCAATGCCGGGCTGCGCTTCATCACCGAAATTTGCAAGATGCGCGCGTTTACCGAACTGTGGGACGAGATCACGCGCGAGCGCTACGGCGTGACCGACGCCAAGCAGCGGCTGTTCCGCTACGGCGTGCAGGTCAATTCGCTGGGCTTAACCGAGCAGCAGCCTGAGAACAATGTCGCGCGCATTTTGATCGAAATGCTCGCCGTCACGCTGTCGAAAGGCGCGCGCGCCCGCGCGGTGCAGCTGCCGACGTGGAACGAGGCGCTCGGCCTGCCGCGGCCGTGGGACCAGCAATGGTCGCTGCGCATGCAGCAGATCCTGGCCTACGAGACCGATTTGTTGGAATACGGCGATGTGTTCGACGGCTCGCCGGCGGTTGCCGCCAAAGTCGCCGAACTGAAGAGCGCGGCGAAAGAAGAGCTGAGGCAGATCGAGCAGATGGGCGGCACCGTCAAGGCCGTCGAGCAGGGCTACCTCAAGCAGCAGCTTGTCGAATCGAACTCGCGGCGCGTCGAAGCGATCGAGCGCGGCGAGCAGATCGTGGTCGGCGTCAACCGCTACGTCGAGACCGAACCGTCTCCGCTCGCGGACGCCGCCGAAACGGTCCTCACCGTGTCGGCTGAGGCCGAGAGCGGGCAGATCGCGCGCCTTGCGGCTTGGCGCGACGCGCGTGACAGCAGGGCCGTGGCCGAAGCGCTGGAGGCGCTGCGCCGGGCGGCAAAGAGCGGCGGCAACATCATGCCGCCCTCGATCGCCTGCGCCAAAGCCGGCGTCACCACCGGCGAATGGGGCTTTGCGCTGCGCTCGGCGTTCGGCGAATACCGCGCACCAACCGGCGTCGGCACCGCGATGCGCAACGACGCCGAAGGCCTCGACGATATCCGCGCCGAGGTCGACCGCGTGTCGAAGAAGCTCGGCCGTCGGCTGAAATTTTTGGTCGGCAAGCCCGGCCTCGACGGCCATTCCAACGGCGCCGAGCAGATCGCAGCCCGTGCGCGGGACGCCGGCATGGACGTGGTCTATGACGGCATCCGCCTCACCGCGGAAGCGATCGTGGCGGCGGCGGTGGAGAAACGCGCGCATGTCGTCGGCCTGTCGATCCTGTCCGGCTCGCACATGCCGCTGGTGCAAGACGTCATCGCGCGCATGAAGGAAGCCGGCCTCGACGACGTGCCGGTCGTCGTCGGCGGCATCATCCCGCCGCAGGACGCCAGCGCGCTGAAAAACGCCGGCGTTGCCGAAGTCTATACGCCGAAAGATTTTGAGCTGAACCGCATCATGGCGGATCTGGTGCGGATCGTTGAAGGATCGGCGGATCGCGCGGAGTAACCCTTTCATCGTCATGGCCGGACTTGTTCCGGCCATCCACGTCTTCAGCTAGCAATTCGTCGAGAAACGGCCGAATACATTTAGTTATTCTCCACTATGGGCTGGATATTGTGGGCGTCTCCGTAAGCTTGAACTCGCGTGTAAACTTCCGCCTTTCCATGACTCACCTCCGGTTCCATCAAAACACCTAACTCGGTGTCCGCGGAACCGGGTGCAGACCAAATTTCCGTGACCAGCCGGTTCGACGCCCATGTGAGAATAGCACAACGTTTCTCTGATTAGTTGTCTACTGACGGCCAATCGCGCCGAGTAACACGCCCATTACAGAGCAAGTTGGATGCAGATGGCCTTTTCGATCGCCTTCATTTCATTGGTCGTCACGTGTCCGATCTTCTCACCCACCCGCTCCTTTGCGATTGTTCTGATCTGATCGGCCATCGCCTTATTCTGTCGCCCGCGAACCATCACATAAGCTTCAAAGAGGTACAGGCGCTTTTCACTCGACGTCAAAGGAACCACTTGAACTCTGTTATTGCCAACATTGAAGCGATCATTCGATACGACGACCGCTGGGCGCGTCTTACGGATTTCGCCGCCGACCGATGGATCGAAACGGACCCACCAGATTTCACCACGTCGGATAGCCGGGCCAGTCACTGAAATCCTCATCCGGCAAGCCGTCGTCTACGCCACTCTCGATCCATTCCTTGGCTTCGCGTTCGCGCTCTCCGTCTGCGGCGGCCTCTGCATAGTCCGCGTCGAGTTGCTTCTCCATGAAATGCTCGCGTGCGATCTCATTGATGAAACGGCTGATCTTGCGCCGGCCGATGCGCCGGTGCAGGCCCTCATAGACCTCGTCGGACACGGTAATGGTGAGCTTCCTAGTCATATACGTATACTATACGTATTGAAGCCCCGAATGCTACCTCGCTTTCGAGGTCGGTGGCATGACGACCGCAATCGCCTCGCTTAGCGCACTCGGACTTATCGGCTTGCGCAAATAGGAGTTCATGCCTGCGGCGCGCGCGGCCGCCTCGTCGCCCGTTTCGGTGCGGCCGGAAATGCCGATGACCGGCGTGCGGCCGGCGGGCGCGGCCAGCGCGCGAATACGCCGCGTTGCTTCCAGGCCGTCGACGCCAGGCAGCTTCACGTCCATGAGAACGACGTCGTAGCCGCGCTGCACCGCCTCCACCGCCTCCTCGCCGCTGCCGACAAAATCGGCGCGATGGCCGAGCTCGGTCAGGATGGTGTTGAGGATGACGCGGCCATAAGGATTGTCCTCCGCGCACAGCACCGCGACATGGCGCAGCGACGCCGAAGTCTGCTGTGAACGCGCATGTCCCGGCACATCGGCGGCGGCGATCGGCAGCACGGCCGAAAAGCGAAAGCGCGAGCCGCGGCCGGGCGTACTGGTCACGGTGAGATCGCCGTGCATCAGCTTGGCCAAAAGCTTGACGACGACGAGCCCGAGACCGGCGCCGCCATAACGCCGCGCGATATCCGGGCTCGCCTGCGTGAACGGACGGAACAGCCGCTTGATCTCGCCGCGCGTGAGCCCGACGCCGGAATCGATGACAGTGAAAAGAAGCTTGACGCGCCCCCGCGCGGCGTGCGCCGAACGCGCGTCAAGCTGAACGGCGCCGCGCTCGGTAAATTTCACCGCGTTGTCGATCAGATTTTCGATCGCGGCGCGCAACCGCACCGTATCGCCCAATACCATTTCGGGCAGATCGTCAGCGGCCGTCAGTTCGGCGCGCAACCCCTTGGTTTCCGCCCGCGCTGCCAGCGATTCCGCGAGATCGGCGATGAGGCGCCGCGGCCGAAACGCCTGCTGCTGGAGCACCAGCGCGCCGGCATCGGATTTTGCGGCATCGATCACCAATGTCGTCAGCGCGGCAAGGTGCTCGGCGCCGTTCTTGATGCCGGACGCCCAGCGCCGCTCGCGCTCGCCGAGATTCGAGCTCGCCAGCAATTCACCCAGCGCCAGGATGCCGGTGAGCGCCGTGCGGATGTCGTGGGCGAATGCCGCAAGCGCGGCCTCGGTCGCGCGCGCCGCCGGCTTGCGCCGCGGCACGCGGCGTCGCGGCGGCCGCGCGGCCGACTTTTTTCTCGCTCTCGATCGCGCCGATTTTTGTCGAGACATGGCGGCCCCCCTGGGCGCCGGGTCCAGAATGCCACGGTGGCGACAGGAACAGAACAAGCTCGGGCGGGCTTTTTCAGGGTTTTTGATCTTTTGTTTGAGTATGATCTTTTCCGAAAACCGGTACCCACTTTTCGGGATCATACTCTAGCGCCCGAGCCCCACCATGCGCCTGATGTCGGCCGCGGTGGCGCCGGCGGCGCGCAGTTCGCGCAGGCTTTTCGCCTGGGCCGATTTCGACAGCTTGTTGCCGTCGGCATCGAGGATGAGCCTGTGGTGATGGTAGCTCGGCGCCGGCAGGCCGAGCAGCGCTTGCAGCAGGCGGTGAATGCTCGTCGACCAGAACAAGTCCTGCCCGCGCACGATATCGCTCACGCCCTGAAAGGCGTCGTCGACGGTGACGGCGAGGTGATAACTCGTCGGCGTCTCCCTGCGCGCCAGGATGACGTCGCCCCACATCTGCGGCGCGGCGGTGACGAGGCCAGTCTGGCCCTGCGGACCTTGGCCGGTCTCGGTCCAGGTCAGCACCCCGGCGCGGGCGACCGCCGCATCCATGGCCAGCCGCAGCGCGTAGGGCGCGCCGGCATCGATGCGGCGCTCACGCTCGGCCGCCGACAATTTGCGGGCGCGTCCCGGGTAAAGCGAAACGCCGTCGGGATCGCGCGGCCAGCGGCCGTCCCGGTCGCGCTCGGCGACCAGCGCCGCGATCTCGCTGCGGCTCTCGAAGCTCGGATACAACAGCCCCATCGCATCGAGCTTTAAGACAGCGGCTTCATAATCGTCAAAATGCTCACTCTGGCGCCGTACCGGCGGCCCCCAGGAGATATCGAGCCACGCCAGATCCTCGTAGATCGCCGCTTCGTAGTCCGGACGTGAACGCGTCAGGTCGATATCTTCGATGCGCAGCAACAGCCGGCCACCCAAATCGCGCGCCATGTCGAAATTGAGCAGTGCCGAGTAGGCATGGCCCGGGTGCAGATATCCGTTTGGGCTCGGCGCAAAACGCAGGATGCGGCTGTACATCGGCGATACGCTTCTCGACACTCACAGCTTGACCGGCCGCCTTGCGTCAATCAATCCAATAACGGCCGCCGAGGCTCGAAGATTACGCCGCCGGACATGATGGCATGGTGAACCGCATCCACACCGAAACCGAGCTCGACGCCGCGTTGACGGCGCTCGGCAAAGCCGATCCGCGTTTTGCCGCACTGCTGGAAAAAGCGGGACGGCCGCCATTGCGGCGGCGGCCCCACGGCTTCGCCGGGCTCGCTGCTACGATCGTGTCGCAACAGCTTTCGACCGCAAGCGCCGGTGCGATCTGGGGCCGGCTTGCCGCGGCATTCGATCCCTTCGAGCCCGAAGCGATCAGACGCGCCAGCCCGGCACGGCTGGCGCGTCTGGGATTGTCGGCGCCGAAAATCCGCACGCTCAAAGCGATCGCGCGCGCCATCGCACGCGGCGAACTGCCGCTCACCGCATTGGGCGATCTCCCCGCCGACGACGCGCATGCCGCGCTCACCGCCATCCACGGCATCGGGCCGTGGACGGCCGACATTTATCTGCTGTCCTGCCTCGGTCATGCCGACGCCTGGCCGGCGGGCGATCTCGCGCTCCAGGAGGCGGCACGCCTGGCATTCGGATTGCGCACGCGGCCGACGGCGAAGGAGATGGTGCCGCTTGCCGAGCCGTGGCGGCCGTGGCGCGCCGTGGCGGCGCGCGTGCTATGGACCTATTATCGCGCCGCCAAAGGCCGTGACGGCGCGCCGATCCAGCCGGCCAAACCGGTCAAGCCGAAGCGAGGTTAGAATGGCCGGTGAGCTTGATGGTCCGCGGCTTGCTCCGCAATCCGGAACCGCGCAACAGCTTGTCGTGTTCCTGCACGGCTACGGCGCCGACGGCAACGATCTCATCGACATCGGCCGCGCCTGGCAGCAGTACTTGCCGCACGCGGCCTTCGTGTCGCCGCATGCACCGGAGCCTTGCGGCCAAGCGCCGACCGGCCGGCAATGGTTTGCGCTCACCTTCCGCGATCCGAACGAGCGCTGGCTCGGCGTCAACAAAGCGGCGCCGATGGTCGATCGATTTCTGGATGCCGAACTGGCGCGCCACAAGCTGCCGCCCACAGCGCTTGCGCTCGTCGGCTTCAGCCAAGGCACGATGATGGCGCTCCATGTGGGATTGCGCCGCGCCGTGGCGCCGGCCGCCATCGTCGGCTATTCGGGCGTGCTGGTGGTGCCGCCCGATGTCGATGCCGAGGCCTTTGCCGCCGAGATCAAGGTGCGCCCGCCGGTGCTGCTGGTGCACGGCGACCGCGACGACCTGATCCCGCCCCAGGCGCTGTTCGAGGCGACCCAAGGCCTTGCCGCCCTCGAAGTGCCCGTCGAATGGCATCTATCGGCCGGAATAGGTCACGGCATCGACGGCGAGGGGCTGCGCCATGGCGGCGAATTCCTGGCCCGGCGGTTTGGCATAAGGCACTGAAAATACTGGTAGATTTAACCTTCACTCGCGGTATCCAGTAACGATTTCCTAGCACTTTGAGCCTAGAAGCGCACTGTTGAGAAAGGTGCGCGATGCTGGCAGCAGCGATCCAGAGGCTTGCCCGGAGCGCAACGTGGTTGCGATCCCCGCGGGCGTTTGTCCGCAGTCAGAACGGCGCCGCTGCCGTCGAATTTGCGCTGGTGGCCGCGCCATTCGTCGCTTTGCTTGTCGCCATCATCCAATCCGCGCTGGTGTTTTTTGCCGGCCGGGTGCTTGACGAGACCACCGAAGAAGCCAGCCGCTACATCATGACCGGCCAGGCCTCGCTCGGCGGCATGACGCAAGCCGGCTTCGGCACCTATGTCTGCAACAACACGTTCGCGCTGTTCACGTGCAGCAAGTTCATGATCAACGTGCAGAACTACAGCGATTTTTCATCGGCCAGCACGACGACGCCGACGCTGACATTCAATTCGAGCGGCAACGTCACCAATTCGTGGAGCTACAACACCGGCAATCCGGGCGACATCGTAGTCGTTCAGGTTATGTACCAGTGGCCGGTCGTGCTCGGCCCGCTCAGCTTCAACCTGGCGAACCTGTCGAACGGCAACCGGCTTCTGGTGTCGACTGCCGTGTTCAAGAATGAGCCGTACTAGATGAAAGCCGCCGGCACCGCCTTGGCGTTTCGCTCATATCTGCGCCGCTTCGCGCGCGATCGCGACGGCGTGTCGGCTGTCGAATTCGCGATCGTGCTGCCGATCATGCTGACGCTTTATCTCGGCGGCATCGAGGTCGGCGACGGCATGGCGATCAAGTTCAAGGCGACGATGGCCGCCCGCACTGTGACCGACCTTGCCTCGCAATTTGTCAGCATCGACAACGCGACCATGAGCAACATTCTCGGCGCCGCGTCCACCGTCGCGACGCCCTACTCTGCCTCGAGCATGGTTGTGACGCTGACGGAGTTGACTGTCAATTCCAGTGGCAAGGGTGTCGTCCAGTGGAGCGACTCGCTGCATGGCACGGCGCGCACCGTCGGCGCGACGATGACGATGCCGACCAATCTTCAAACATCCGGCATCACGGTTCTTTACGGCGAAGTGACTTATCCGTACACGCCCTCGATGGGTTATGTGCTCACCGGCACGATCAGCATCTACCAGCAGATGTACTTCTATCCGCGGCTATCGAGCTCGATATCCCGCGTCAATTCCTGATCGTCATCAAGGTTCTCGAAGGTCGTCATCGCCGTACCTGTTACGGCCATCCAGGTCTTCCCGCGCACGCTCGGCCCCAAGACGTGAATGCCTGCGACCGGCGAGGCGTAGGGGCGGGTTTCAAACCCGCCCCGGCCCGACAGCAAGCGCGGGCGTGACACATGTGGAAATGTAGGCGAGAAAGCTAAGCGAGCCCCGGAATGACGAGAGATCACTGCGTCAGGCGCGCTGTGGATACGGCCTGCTCGAACAAAGCCTGCATGGCAGTGGAAATGTCGCCGTCCGTGGTGATCTTGAAGTACAGTCCCGACGACGCGCAGCTCTGCATGTTTGTCGCAATCTGGCTCTGCCACGGCGATATCCAAGTGACATACCAGTTGTTGGTGGGTAGCGGCAGATATTCGGTGTAGAGCACCGCGATACGGATGCCGCGCGCCTTGATCAACGTGCACCACGTCGTGTCGAACGGCTGCTGGCAGCGCGTGCCGTCGAGCGTCTCCGAACATATCACGGACACCTTGTCGTCGACGCCGTCGCTGACGATGAACAGCACCTCTTGGGGCGTGCTGCCCGACGTGCCGGTTCCGGGCGTCGGCATGGTGCTGTTGATGTTGGACATCGCGCTATTGAAGTCGGTATCGGTGTCGTTGTTACAGTTTGACGAGGTGAGGCAATTGTTGTCGTACACCTCCAACACGTCGATGTTTGACGCCGCAGTCTTGGCGGTGTTCAGATTGGATGTCAACGTCTGCACTGTCGAGGTGCCCGAATAGTTGAACGTGTAGATCGCCATTTTATAGGTCGCGTTATTTGCCGCCTCGGTCGCCGCCGCCGTGGTCATCAAGGCCTGGGTCGCGCTGGCCATATTTTCGATCCGCGTCGTCACGCCGAGGTTCTTCGCGAGCGTGTAGTTGTCTTCGCCGCCGGGATTGCCCAGGCCATCCGCCGACGGATTGCTTTCGTGGCAGGCGAATGCGCAGCCGCCTTGCGATGACGTATTGGCGACCATCGTGTTGATACCGGACGTGGTCGCCGCGATGTTCATCGACGGCGAATTATCGAGCAGCAGATAGAAATTAATGTTCGGGGAGGTGGTCGAGGTCGCGGTCGACGATCCCGAAATCGGCCAATTGGTTTGGCTCTGACCGCTGAGCAGCTTCAAGACATTGGGGAACGAGTTTGTCGAGTTCGCGGTGTAGGCGACGCTGGACGTGCGGGTGAGGCCGCCGTTGCTGCTGTTGATGGTGACGGTAGGCGTGACGCTGGTGATCCCCGTCATGGTGGAGGCCACCGCATTGAAGGCGTTTGTCGCCGTGGTCTTTGCGGTCGCGGTTGTTTTGCCCATCATGATCGGCGTCACCGCGGCAAGCGCGGCGGCGTCGGCCGCGGCATTGAGCTGCGCTCGTTTTTGCGCGGCAGAGGCAAAGTCCAGCGCCATCCCGGTCAGGAAGACACAGGGGATGAGCGACAACGCAAAGATGATGGCGACATTGCCCCTGCGGTCGCGAGAGAACCGACGCATCGAGACGGGAAGCATGACCGCACCTATCGGTGACAAAAATTTCCGGATCTGCAACCTCCGCTAATAATTGAAACACATTGATTTTCCGTTGCCGCATAAGCATAAACCCGGCCTCTTTGGCACGCCTTGGCGCGCCTTGGCGCGCGCCGTTAACCACGTTGGGGCGCTTGCTGGGCAGGGCCGGCCGTTTGATTCAAATTGGAATGAATTGGGTCGCTATTCGTTCATCGAGCCGTCGCTTCGTTTGGCGGCGCCGATAATCGCCTGGAGCGCGGCAAGGCCGTCGGTCAGCGCCGCCGGTCCCGGCTGCAAGATCAAGGGCGATTTGATCTCGTGCAGCGCGCCGCGCCGCACCGCCGGCACGCGATCGAACCCTGGCCGCTTCGCGACGCGCTCCGGGCGAAACTTCTTGCCGCACCACGAGCCGACGATGATGTCAGGCTCGCGCTCGATGATATCCGCAGCCGTGACGATGCGGTCCTTGGCCGACTTGCAGCAGGCGCGGTCGGCGAATACATCGATGCCGCCCGCGGCCTCGATCAGTTCCGAGACCCAGCCGATGCCGGAGATCATCGGATCGTCCCACTCCTCAAAATAGACCTTCGGCCGGTGCGGCAGCCGTGCCGCATGATTTCGCGCGGCGGTTATCCCGGCGGCGAGCTCGTCAGCCAGCCGCATGGCGCGCTCGTTCGCACCGACCAGCGACCCGAGCATGCGGATCATGTCGAGGATTTCCGCGATGGTGCGCTGATTGAAAGCATGGACATCGACGCCGTGCCGGATCAGCGCCGCAGCGATATCGGCCTGAAGATCCGAGAAAGTCAGAACGAGATCGGGCTTCAGATCGAGGATCTTCGGAATGTCGGCTGACGTGAACGCGGCGACACGCGGCTTCTCGCGCCGCGCCCGCGCCGGCCGCACCACATAGCCGGAAATACCGACGATGCGGCGGTCCTCGCCGAGCAGATAAAGCGTCTCGACGGTCTCCTCGGTCAGGCAGACGATCCGTTCCGGCGGAAACATCTCGGCCGATGATCTTTCGCGATTCGCGGTAGCACTAACTTACGCGCTCAGCTTGGCGGTAGACAGGCCGCCTCCACCCTGGCTAAAGCAAGAGGGCATTAGCTGCGGGTGCCGCGATGCCTGATCGTCGGAATTACGACTACATCATCATCGGCGCCGGCTCGGCCGGCTGCGCGCTGGCCGGCCGGCTGACCGAGGACAACAGCAAACGGGTGCTGCTGCTCGAGGCCGGCGGCTGGGACCGCGATCCATGGATCAAGATTCCGCTCGGCTGGCCGCGGCTGCTGCTCAACCGCAAGCACGACTGGATGTATTTCGCGGAGCCTGAAGCCACGACCGGCGGGCGCGGCCTGGAATGTGCCCGCGGCCGGATCATCGGCGGCTCGTCCTCGATCAACGCCATGACCTACACGCGCGGCAATCGCGGCGACTACGACCGCTGGGCCGGCTACGGCCTTACCGCGTGGTCCTACGCCCATGTGCTTCCCTATTTCCGCCGCCAGGAATCCTGGAAGGGCGGCGCGAGCTTTTACCGCGGCGGCGACGGCCCGCTGGCCACCCAGATGACCAATTTTTCCGAGCCTTTGGTGGACGCCTTCGCGGCCTCAGGCCAAGCCGCGGGCTACCAGATCACCCCGGATTGCAACGGCGCCCAGCAGGAGGGCTTTGGCGTCCTGCAAATGACGGTGCGCGACGGCCGCCGCTGCAGCGCGGCCGACGCCTATCTGCGGCCGGCGCTGCCGCGCAAGAATCTGACCGTCGAAATCCACGCGTTGATGACACGGCTCGTCTTCGACGGCCGCCGCGCCGCCGGCGTCGAATATGTCCAGCGCGGCCGGACCATCACCGCGCATGCGGAACGGGAAGTCATCCTCAGCGGCGGCGTTATCAACTCGCCGCAGCTTCTCATGCTGTCGGGGATCGGCGATCCTGACGAGCTGCGCGCCCACGGCATTAACGTGAAGGTCGCGCTGCCCGGTGTCGGCAAGAATTTGCAGGACCATATCTCCGCAAGCATTGCTTATGCCCGCAAGGCGCCCGGTCCGTTCCATCGCGAGATGCGGCTAGACCGCATCGTGCGGGCGCTGGCGTCGGCCTATTTCAACGGCGAAGGCATCGCGACGGAAATGCCGACCGGCCAGATCGCATTCCTCAAAAGCCGGCCGGATGTCGCATTGCCCGATGTGGAGTTCATTTTTAACGCGGCGCCGTTCACCGCGACGCCTTACTTCATGCCGTTCCGCCGTCCTTATGCGGATGCCTATGCCTGCCGCGCCGTGGTGCTGCGGCCCGAGAGCCGCGGCCGCGTCGAACTGGTTTCCGCCGATCCGCGAAAGGCAATGCGCATCCGGCAGAACTTCCTGTCCACCGACAACGACTGGAAAACTTTTCGCGCCGGCCTGCGCATGGTCCGCGACGTCTGCCGCCAGGCGCCGATGCAAGCGTTCATGGAGCGCGAGATCGCGCCGGGCGACGCCACGGTCTCCGACTCCGATCTTGACGCCTATATTCGCAGTAGCTCCATCACCGTTCACCATCCGCTCGGCACCTGCAAAATGGGCGTTGCCTCCGATCCGCTCGCGGTGGTCGATGCCGAGCTGCGGGTGTTCGGCACCGAGGGCCTTCGCATTGTCGACGGCTCGGTGATGCCGGACCTGGTCGGCGCCCATATCAACGCGCCGATCATCATGATCGCGGAAAAAGCCGCCGACCTGATCCGCGGTCGGCAGCCGCTCGAAGCGGCGCGGCTTGCCGGGGCGTCGGAATTTTCGCGCCAGTAGGTAAGCCCCGGACCGGGCTTCACAATCCTGTCACGCCTGCCTATAAACTAGCGCCAACGCCGCACTGCGGCATTGAGTCGAGGTAAGGAGCGTCGGTCGTGAACGCTCATGTATCGCCATCGGGCTTTCCGGCGCTTGTCCTCAACGCGGATTTCCGTCCGCTGAGCTATTACCCGCTGTCGTTGTGGTCCTGGCAGGACGCCATCAAGGCGGTGTTCCTGGAGCGGGTGAATATCGTCGCCAATTACGACCGCGCGGTGCACAGCCCGAGCTTCGAGATGAAGCTGCCAAGCGTGGTGTCGCTGAAGAACTACGTAAAACCCTCGACGCATCCGGCCTTCACGCGGTTCAACGTGTTCCTGCGCGACCGCTTCTCTTGCCAATTTTGCGGCACGCGCGACGACCTCACCTTTGATCACTTGATCCCGCGCTCACGCGGCGGCCACACCACCTGGATCAATGTCGTCGCCGCCTGCTCGCCGTGCAATCTGCGCAAGGGCAATCTGACGCCGGATGAGTCGAAGATGTGGCCGTCGCAGAAGCCGTTCCAGCCGACGGTGCAGCACCTGCACCGCAACGGCCGGCTGTTCCCGCCCAACTATCTGCACGATAGCTGGCTCGACTATCTGTATTGGGACACCGAACTCGATCCGTGAGACGGAGTCTGGATCGGTATCCCCCAGAACGGCGGCGGCGGCTTACAATACCTCAGCAGATTGGTGTGCTTCGCCGTTGCCGTGCGTGCTGTTGGACTTCCGGTTGCCGTCCACGAGCATGACCTGAGTCAGGGCAGGAGGCTGCGGCTGCGCCGACGCTTGCGGAATCGAGACCCTGACATGGCCGCCCGACGGTGCGTCGATGGCATTGTCTTCCCGATGTGACGATCCCTCGAACCGCGCATTTTCCTCAATCGACAGCGATCCATGAAAGATATCGCCCTCGACAACAGCCGTACTATTCAGCTTGACGCGGTTGGCATGGATGGCGCCCTTGACGCGGCCGCCAATGGTCAATTCCTGGGCGATAACGTTGCCCTCCACGATTGCACCCTCGGCGATCAGGACGGTTGAGGCATGGAGCTCACCTTCCATGCGACCGTAGATCTTCACGACGCCGTCTCCGACGAACTTGCCGACAATGGTCATGCCGGAACTGAGGGAAGAGACTGCCTCCGCGGATTCCGCAGCGGGCTTCGCAACGGGCGGGCGTTGAGGCTGATGTACTAGTGCCTGGGCTTGGTTCTCTTCGTTTGCTTTACCTTTCCCGAACATATCGTTCTCCAATCTGTTTTCGTCGTTTTGCATTTGTCAGTTTGCGTAATAGATGCGGTGGAACCGGTGGCCGAGATTGCTCAGCACTTCGCGACCGGTTGATTTCGCGGCTGCGGCCAGATCGTCGATGCCGATTTCCGCGCCAATGAGCGTAACCATCTCGCCATGACGCGCTATTGACGGGTCCGGAAGATCCGTTACGTCGATTGCCAGCCGATCCATCGAGGCGCGGCCCGCAACCGGACAGCGGCGGCCGCCGACGATCGCCTGGAGCGCATGGCCGGACGCACTCCCCGGCTGGGGATAACCATCGGCATAGCCGAGGGAAACCATCACAAGACGCGTAGGCCGCTTTGCCGTCCAGCCGACATTGTCGGCGAGCGTTTCTCCGCGCGCCAAGCGGCGGACTTGCACGATGCGCGCGCGCAGTTCGATCACCGGCAGCATCGGATTGACAGCGCCGGGTATTGGATTGATGCCATAAAGGGCCGCCCCCGGTCGCACGAGATCAAAATGGGCTTTCGGGCCGACGAAAATGCCCGACGAATTGGCGAGCGAAGCGGGAACGACACGATAAAGCCGGCGCAGGTCGTGAAAGGCTCTAATCTGGAGATTGTTAAGCGGATGATCGAGTCTTTCGGCGTTATCGAGGCGGCTCATCAGCAGGGCGATTCCATGGCTCGGTGAATCCACCCGCGGCGCGAATGCAGCCGCTTCTCGCTGTAATCGGACCGATGCCGCAGCCGTAGGCATCGGCCTTGACCACGGCGGCGCACTCAGCCTCGGTGCGCTTCGCCAGTGCGTCCCAATTAAATGCGAGTGCAGTCAGACTGATTTTCAGAACGCCGCCGGCCACGGCCTCCGGCGGCCCATCGACGGTGACACATTCCGCCAGCCCTTTGTTATTGACGACAAGGCTGCCGCCTCTATTGACGATTTTGCCGTCGACCGAACCTTCGACGACAACGTTGGCGCCGCGTTCGATCGTCAAACTGCCTTTGAGACTGCCAAGAACATGCAACGAGCAGTTTCTCTGTACAATCGTATCGTCGACGACCGAGCCCTTAATCTCGGAGGAGCTGCTGACTAGCAGCAGCCCGCCAGCAGATTTCTGTGCTGAGAGCATCGCAGCGGTCAAAGCGGGTTGCTGAGTTCCCCACCGAATCAGCTGGTAATTGCTTGCGCTCTTCTCGCCTTACTGACAATGCCGGGCGACCCGCTGATCACAGGGATTTTTTGTGACACGCCGATGTCTAAAACACTTGCGGCGACCGGAAATCCTGCCGCCGCAAGTTGTAACAACTTGAATTGCATCACGCCGCGGCTTCCTTGCGCGTTCCGGCGAACGCGGGCGCGACCTCGGCCATGAAGCGCGCCATCTCGTCCTTGACCTGATTGTGCGGCTTCATGCCGACATTGACGTAAAGGATCACCTCGCTGACGCCTGAGGCCTCGACTTTCTTCAAGGTATCGATGATGCGCGCCGGCGAGCCGAGCAGCACCGAATTTTCCGTCAAATCCTCCGGCTTCACCTTGTGCAGCCGTTCGACCATGTCGACGAAATAGCGATAGCTCGGCGGCGCGGTTTTCGGATCGCCCGGCAGCGCCGGGATCACGCATTCTTTGTAGTATCGAATCTGGCGGGCGCGCGCGGCATCCTCCTGCGCCTTGGTGTCGGCGAAGTGCGTGAAATAGCTGCACATCAGCCGCCCGGGCTTCCTGCCGTGCTTGGCGCAGGTCTCATTGTAGAGCTCGGAAACCTGCTTCAGGCCGCCGAAGCTCATCGCGGCGGCAAACGGCGCCACGATCAGCCCGCAATCCAACCGAGCGGCGAGCTCAATTGAGGGTTTCGAGAACGATCCAACATAGGTCGGGATCGGCCGCTGGATCGGCTTCGGCGTGATCCGCACGTCGTCGAACGAATAATGTTTACCATGATGCGAGATGCGGTCATCGGCCTGCCACAGCCTGCGCACCACCTCCAGGCCCTCTTCGAAGATGCCTTGGTTATCGTCGAAGGAGACGTGGAACGGCTCGTATTCCCGCCTGTCGTAGCCACGGCCGCAGGCGAAATCGACACGGCCGCCGGACAAAAGATCGAGCGTCGCCCACTGCTCGGCGACGCGGATGGGATTGTGCAGCGGCAGCACCGTCACCGCCGGCGCCAGCCGGATGCGCGAGGTGCTGGCGGCGACATAGGACAGCACCAGGTCCGGGCAGGACAGCACGCCCAGCGAATTGAAATGATGCTCGCCGATCCAGGCCGAGTGCATGCCGAGCTTCTCGGCATGGAGCGCCTCGGCAGTGATGTCGGCAACGAACTGGTTCGATGAGCGCGCGTTGTTCTCGTAGTGATTATCGCTCAGCGTGAAATAGCCGAACTCCATGGTTTCCTCCCGCAAACGTCGCGTTTTCGATTGCTATTGCCGGGAGAATAGTTGATAATGCATCTGTTGTAAATGCAATAATCAGGCCCAGGATAGCCCAGCCGTGAACCCCCCCGCCAAGCTCGATCTCGGCGAATACCTGCCGTACCTGGTCAACCGGGTCGGCAGCATCATTGCCGACCAGTTCGGCGCGGAAGCGCTGGCGCCGCATGGCCTGAGCATCGCGATGTGGCGTGTCATGGCGGTGCTGGCCTCGACCGGCGGCCAGCGACAGATCGATCTCGCCGACTTGACCAGCATCGACGCTTCGACGCTGTCGCGGCTGGTGAGCCGCCTGGTGCGCATGGGCCTTGTCACGCGCACCCGATCGGCAAACAGCAATCGCGAAGTCGTCGTGAAGCTTTCGGCGAAAGGCAATACGCTCGTCGCGCGTTTGATCCCGATTGCGCGCGAGTACGAGACAGAGGCGATATCCGGTCTCTCAGCCGAAGATCTCGCAATCCTGAAACGCTGTTTGCGGCGGATGTACGCCAATATGAAAAGCAGGCAGGTTTCCTTCGCTGCCGCGGCACAGTAAAGCGCCGCCACGCCGACGATCACTCGACGCTTGAACCTGGCGCGCTGTCCTCGAACACGGACTGGACCGGCGGCGTACCTGAAAATCCCAACTCGCTCCAGCGCGCCACGACCTGTTCGTAGGTCTTTTTCGACAGCTTGGTGCGCTTGGAAAAGCTTTTGATGAAGCGGTAGTCCATGCAGGCATTGATCAGCGCCTTGGAACCCCACGGCCGGATTTCCGGCGGATTGAGGCTCGGATCGAGGAACGTGCTCCAGGTCTCGCGCAGAATGTCGATCGATTGCGCCGGACGCGAGCGGGTCGCCATCGCCCACAGCACTTGATGCACGTTGGTCGGGTCGATGTCATCATCCACGACGATCACATACTTTCCGAAATAGGCGCCGCCAACGCATTGCGCGGCGAGCGCCATCACCTGCGGCGCGTGGCCGGGATACATCTGCTTGATGGAGACGACGGTGATGCCCCAGCCGGCGGCTTCCGGAATCGACCAGACGCCCTGAATGCCCGGAACGCCGAGTTTTGACAGATCGGCCCAGATCGCCGCCGAGCGCAGCGCCGCCCAGAACAAGCCGGCCTCGTTGGCGGGACCGTCCGCCATCAGCGCGCAGGTCAGCGTCGGATTGTTGCGGAAGCGGACCTTTTCGACGCGCATGAACGGTGTCGCGCCGCTCGGCCGGCCGTAATAGCCGGTGAACTCGCCGAACGGGCCCTCGGCAAACGTCTCGTCCGGATAGACGAAACCTTCGAGGATGATCTCGGCGCCCGCCGGCAGCGGCAGGCCGGTGACATCGCTCCGGAACAGCTCGATCGGCGCGCCGTTGATGCCACCGTAATACTCATACTCGCTTTCAGTTTTCGGAAAGCTCGTCGCGGCGACGAGAAACAGCAAGGGATCGATGCCGTAGGCCGCCGCGATCGGCATCGGCTTGCCCATCTTCCACCACTTCTCGCGATCGAGCGTGGCGTCCTTGCCCGGCGAGGTGTAGACGCCGATCTCGCGTGGACCCTTGATCATCATGCGATAGGTGCCGACATTGATGCGCCCGGTTTCCGGGCATTGCGTCACCACCGCATCGCCGGTGCCGAGATAAAGCCCGCCATCGAGCGGCCACATGCGCTGCGCGGGAAATTGGCGGATGTCGATGTTGTCGCCAGTCACCACGTTCTGATTGCAGATCGCGGTCTCGGCCGGCACTTCCTTGGGCTTCATGGTGCGGCCCATCTTGCGCTGCAGCGCCTGCACCGCCTTGAGCGGATGATCCACCGGCTCCTCGCCGATCATCAGGCAGAACCGCGACAGGTTGCAGCCGATCATGTTGTAGAGCGCGCGATGTCCGGGATGACCCTTGATGTTCTCGAACAGAAGCGCCGGGCTTTTCTCGCCGCCGACGAGATAGGTGATGGTGGCGGCTTCGAGATCGGGATCGACCTCGGCGCTGATGCGCTTGAGCTCGCCCATCGCCTCGACCTTGCCGAGCCACTCGTCGAGGTCGCTCGAGTTGGGACTCCTGACCTGCATCGGCTCGGATTTACTCGGCACTGCCTGCTTGTCAGGCGCGACTGATACGCTCATGTCCATGGACAATTCCTCACACGCAACCGCTCGCTGGGCTTTTGTGCATCATAGTTGGGCCCGCGGAACTTATCGATAGCGATTTGCCAATTGGCGGCGGCCGCAAGGCGTGCGAGCATTGCAGCGCAACAGAGTAGAATTGCCGATGTCGACGAACCCAATGGGAGGCGGCCAGATCGGCCGCTCGGTGCCGCGCCTCGAAGGGCGCGAGAAAGTCACCGGCCGGGCCGAATACACGCATCTGATGCGGCTACCCGGCATGCTGCACGGCAAGATCTTCCGCTCGACCGTAGCGCACGGCCGCATCAAATCGATCGACGTCAGCGCGGCGAAGAACATCCCCGGCGTTTTCCGCGTGATCACGTCCGACGATGTCCGCAAGGTCATCCCCGATCCCTATTACGGCCCGGCCTTTCACGACCAGCCGATCCTCGCCATCGACAAGGTGCGTTTCGTCGGCGAGCCGGTCGCAGTGGTGCTTGCCGCCGATCCGCATGTCGCCGAAGCGGCCACGCACGCGATCGTCGCCGAATACGACGAGATGCCCGCGATCTACGACGAAGTCGAGGCGATGACCGCGCCGGTCTACGTGCATGACGAGCTCAAGCCGGCCGGAAGCTTCGCCGATCTCAAGCACCTCAAGGGTGTGAAGAACACAAATCTGGCGCTCAATGCCAAACTGCGCCTTGGCGACGTCGACAAGGCTTTCGCCGAAGCGGCCCATGTCTTCGAACACGAATTCCGCACGCAAAAATGCCTGCACGTGCCGTTCGAGCCGTTCGCTTCGATTGCCGACGCCAAGGACACGAGCATCACGATCTATTCCGGCGCACAGGGTCCGTCCTTCGTGCGTTCGGAGATCGCGCGGCTGCTCGGCTGGCCGGAAAATCGCGTGCGCATAAAAGTGCCGTATCTCGGCGGTGGTTACGGCGGCAAGCTCTATATCAAGCTGGAAGCCCTGGTGACGGCGTGCTCGCTGATCGCGCGCCGCCCGGTGAAAATCGCACTCACCATGGAGGAGCAGTTCTATCAGATCACCAAGCATCCGAGCACGGTCCGCATCAAGAGCGCGGTCGATAAAGATGGCCGCATCACCGCGCGCAAATGCGAGGTGTTCTGGAACGGCGGCGCTTATGCCGATATCGGTCCGCGTGTCACCCACAAGTCGGGTTTCACCGCGGCGGGTCCCTATGACATCGACAATGTGTGGATCGACTCCTACGCGATGTACACCAATATGACGCCGGCCGGCGCGCTGCGCGGCTTCGGCATGCCGCAGCTCGTTTTCGCCCATGAGAGCCATACTGATATGATGGCGCGGGCGCTGCAGATCGATCCGGTCGAGTTCCGCCGCAACAACGTGCTGCGCAACGGCCGGCCGCAGGCGACCGGCACCATCCTGAAGGATGCGCCGCTCGAGGCGATCCTCGACCACGTCGCCGACCGGTTGCGCTGGAAGGAAAAATTCGATCGCGGCAGCGGCACGATCAGGCGCGGCCGCGGGCTTGCCTTCGCGCTCAAGGCCTGCGTCTCGCCGACGACCTCCGTCGCCATCATCAATGTCGGCGCCGACGGCAGCCCGACCCTCTACATTTCGACGGTCGACATGGGGCAAGGCTCCGACACCGGCATGGCGCAGATCGTCGGCGAGGTGCTCAATGTGCCGGCCGAGTCGGTGAGGGTTGTCGCCCGCGACACCGACGTGACGCCCTACGACATGGGCACGCTCGGCTCGCGCTCGCTGTTCCACATGGGACACGCGGTGCGGCTTGCGGCCGAAGATGCCCGCAGCAAGATCGACGCGCTGCGGCGCGAGGTCGGCGAGCCGGAGGGCAGCAACACGCCGGTCTCCGGACTGTTCATCAAGAAATACGGCATGAAGGCCGGCAATATCGTCGGCACCGGCAGCTACCGGCCCGATTATGTCGCGCCCGATCATGAGACCGGCCTGTCGCCCGAGATAACGCCGTTCTGGATGGTGGCGGGTACCGGCGCCGAAGTCGAAGTCGACACCGAAACCGGCCGCGTGCGCATCGCCAAGCTGATCAACGTGGTCGACTGCGGCACGCTGGTGAATCCGCGCATCGTCGAGACGCAGATTTCCGGCGCCGCGCTGAT
>Ga0102924_1000547_pt1 | contig 46595 bp, 38 predicted proteins | sample PaiPotPPM11metaG_FD_80116 | JGI IMG/M metagenome (GOLD analysis project Ga0102924, IMG submission 80116) | Iron sulfur acid spring bacterial and archeal communities from Banff, Canada, to study Microbial Dark Matter (Phase II) - Paint Pots PPM... ... | reverse complement strand
GGACATCAGGACCGCATCGACTATGTCGGGCTGGGCGCTCATCGTAGTAAGCTGCCCCGGGCAGCAGCAGTTAGTGCAGTCGAAGCTGGAAGTCATCCCCGCCTGGCGGTTGATCACCATCAAGCGTCCCGAGACCGCAACATTGGCCAAGCGAATCCAATCGACACTGCCATCCGTCGCGCCCGCCGGAATCTTGTTGCCCTTGAAATCCGGAATCTGCGCGTCGCGTAGCTTCCGCAAATCAATCATCCGCGTTTCGTGCGGTTGAAGGGTGAGGTCGGTGAGGTAATAGTGTACGCCATTAGCCGTGATGCTGAAGCCGATAGGAGCGGGCTTATCGCTCATGTCCGTCAAAAATAGAATGGACTCGGTATTCGAGTCCAGATGCCACGGGTTTGCCCCCGAACCGGCCCAGGTGTTGCCCTCGTTCTGCGCCAGCGCGTCCACCACCAAGCTGCCTTTCGCCTCGACGCTCGATACCTCGGCCTCCATGCTCCCCGCCGCCCCGCTATATTGGATGCGGACAGAGACAAAAGGCAAGGGCAGCGGCAATTGCGCGATGACCGCGGCAAGCGAAATATCCTCGGTGCTATACCCGAGAACCAGCGTGGGAGCGAGAGGGAAGGTTTGGGTGGTTGTTCCCACGCCCGCGCCCCACTCCGGGTGGTGGGCGCTATCGCCGGGCAGAGCGGGGGGCGGAATGACCACCTTCTTCGAGTTGCCAGCGGCGCCGGATGGCGTCGCCGTCTGGTTGCCGGCGGGGGTGGACGTTGCAGAATCCGGCGAAGGCGCCTGCGGATATTCCAGGGTGACCGTGACGGATTGCGGTGTGCTCAACAAGTTGCGCACCACGACGTGCGGGACAAACGATCCCGCGCCCGCGAATGGCGAATCCGTGCTGGGCTCGCCCACCGGCAAGCCGTCGGCGTGCAGGGAGCTGGCAATTTCGTTTTCCGTTAGCGGAAAGTCAATGGTGGTGGAAAAGCCGGTGGCGGGATCCACGATCCGGCCGTTGGCAATCAAAGCGGGATGCGGCCCACGCTGGATGATGGTGATGCCGCCGTCTGCGGCCTGTGACGGGTCCGCCCCCAGCGCCGTGAGCAATTGGACGATATCGAGGACTTTTGTCTCATAGGGCTGGAAGAAAAGCGGCTGGCTGGTGTGGCGCTGGCCCTGAAAGTCCAGAAACACATCAGCCGCCTGCGCCTGGCCACTGGTGTTTGAGACCATCACCCGTCCGGTCCGCCCGCCGCCCAGTCCCCACCAGGCACCGTTGAGCACGGCAGGAATATCACTGCGGCCCGGATCATTTTCCACCATTACAGATTCGTGCGCCAAGCTCAATTGTGGGTTGCGAATGCTGATCTGGCCGACGACAGGCATAATCGTGCCCGTGAAGAAGACGGAGACACTGCCCTCCCCAAACGGCCCAGCGGGGTCGGCGCCGAGCTTCGAGACCAGGGCGCTGAGATCGAAGGAGAGCTTTTGGCTTGGCCCGATCGTTTGCGAGGTCGTGAGCATCTGGCCCGCCAAGCTCTTCACGGCGATGGTGAGATCAATGGGCTTTGGAGAATCGCTCACCAGCATGAGCGTGGATTGGAAGCCGTCGAGCAGATCGTAGTAGGGAAAGTCAATCTCGCGGGGCGCTTCACCCTTGCAGCATGGCACGGCAACCGGCGAGGATGGAGCACCCGGCGAGGACTGCGCGTGGACTCGGGCGATGTGATGAAAAGCCAAAGCAACGGCAAAAAGAGTTACCCCCCCCCCCGCAAGAGCTAACCAGGAAAGGCGTCTCATAATTCCCCCTTAAGGTTCAGGTTACGTTGACTGCCCGATTATTTTCCGTTGACTACTCTGGGAATGCCGACAGGATATTCACCGTCTTGAGTCCTTGTCAAGAGGAATCTTCCTAAAAATTCTTCTATTACGTGCGCCCACCAGAGGCGCATCGCGGCGGCTCGGCCTAGACTTGGCTTGTAGCTTCTCAATGAGCGAGGACCGCGAAAGACGCGGGCCGCAGACCGGCGCTAAAAGGCAGGCGAACACTTATCCCGGCGGCCAGTGAAACACGCGGCCGCCCATCACATGGACGTGAAGGTGAAACACCGTCTGTCCCGCCCAGCTACCGTTGTTGATGACGATGCGGTAGCCCTTGGTTGCAATTCCCCTTTCGCTCGCCAGGCGGGCCGCGATCAGGTGCAGGTGGCCGAGCAGAGCTTCATCTTGTGGCGTGGCCTCATTGAGCGAGGCCAAGTGCTGGCGGGGGATCACCAGCAGGTGCACCGGCGCCTGGGGGTGAATATCCTCGAAGGCGACGGCCTGCTCATCTTGATAGACGATTTTCGCAGGTGTTTTTCCTTCCGCAATCTTGCAGAAAATACAGTTCTCCATGTGTTTCACTCTATCCCGGATAGTTCTCGAAGTCTTGCTCGAAGGCCTTTCGGGTACTGTTTGAACCGCGCCCTGGCCGTCCTCGAAGGGATGATCGTAAAAAGTTTGGCTTGGGGTTCGTGGCCGGACTTCGCAGTAGCTCAATTCAACCTGACCACAAAAGTAACCGCAGCAAGGTTGGCTCCCTGGAGTTGCGCAGCCAGTGTGAAGGCTGCATCCTCGGACCCGACCTGGCCAACACGGACGCGATAGAATATACCGGCGCCGCCGTTGTAACTCTGGATCGTGACCGGAGAGAATCGCGGCGCGATCATGGCTCTCAACCGCTCCGCATTCGCCGGATCCTTGAAGGCCCCCACCTGGACGGCAAAGATGCCCGGCGTGGCGCTCGGCCCGCTGACGATGGCGGGGTTCAGGATTTGCAGCCGCACCAGTGTCGTGCCGGGGCCCAGCATCCCGATGGCTTGCGCCGCGGAGTAAGAAAGGTCAATGATTCGGCCCTCCACAAAAGGCCCTCGATCGTTAATCCGCACATCGACGGACGCCCCGTTCTCCAGGTTATAGACTCGCACCATCGTGCCAAAGGGAAGTGTCCGATGGGCGGCGGTGAAGCCGTACATGTTATAAATCTCGCCGTTCGAAGTCTCCTTTCCGTTGAACGTGGGTCCGTACCAGGAGGCGATGCCCTCCTGGCCCTGCTCGACCGCGCCGCCCGGCGCCGGGGGGTATTGACCCGGCCTTTGGGGCGATGGATGCCGGACCGGCGGCGGGGGTTGAGTTGGAATGTGGGCGGCGCGGTGATGACGATGGATGCAGTCAACGCTGAATAGTGGCAGGACAAGAATCAGGCCCACCCGGAGCGGTCTTTTCGCTGTCTGCAGGAAACGCTGGAGTGAGGCACGGGCCTTTTTCATCGTTGACCGCAAGGGCGCCGGGTGCAGGCGTCAACTTCGCTCCACGGTTATGGACTGGCCTTGTCGATTTTTCCGGCCAGATCGGAGAGATTCTTCGCGGCCCTTCGCACCACCTCGGCAAGGTCGCGGCGCGTTGAGGGCTTGATCTGGGTTTCGAAATAATTGACCAGCTTCTTGAGTTCGACATCAATAACTTTGCCGGCTTCTTCGAAATTCATTTTCTTGTCCTCACCGGTCCATCGCAGGCCCGGCCCCGGAATCCATTCCGGCCGGCAGGGCTCGCGTTTGGGATCATCGTCAGTCAACATTCATATTCTAAACAAGCATGATGGCGCCTCCAAGCGGATTCTGGTAGTGGGTCAGTTTGCTGTAGCGACGAAAACGTACCACTACCGGGAATGACGAAGATGGGGCAGGCGCAGCAGAGTTGGTGCTCTTCGAACTCTGCGATTGGGGGTCTGCGATTACTGATGGAAAGCCACGGACAGCGCCTTCCTGTCCGTGTGCCTTGAGGCGCGCGACAAACCCACGGTCAATCAAAACCAGATTGACCGTGGCTAGCCGCTTGAAAAGGTGATTTCACATGGCCGGCGCGATGTTTGTGACTTCAATCGACTTGTTCTTCAGCATTTTTCCGGTCAGCTTTACTTCCTGGCCCACGTCGCTATCCTTCACTTCAGGTTGGTTGGCAATTGGGTAGACGGATTTGTCATCCGCGTTTACGAACACGAATTTGGCGCCCTTTTGATGGACGCACGTCAGTGCGCAAGCTTTGTGTTCGGCGCTGGCGCCCTTGGCGCCGCAACTGCTGTCACTGATCCAACCGGTCCAAGTCATGGTCTTTGTTCTGCTGGAAGCCGGGATACTGACCAGCGCCAGGAGCAGTGCCGCAAGAGCCGCGGCCGAATAAATTTTCTTCATGGAAATTCCTCCCAAATTGGAATGCCGCGTCCAAGCTTGCAATCCGCGGTTTGTGGCGACCCTTGCGCTTCGCCCCAAATTGCATCAGGGCTTTTGCATCAGGGCCTTCAATGACAATACGCAGAAAGTGTCCAGACGGATTGCAGGCTGCAATCCGGTAGGCTGGGAATCAGCCCCGCCGCTGCCGGTTCTCGGGCGGGTAGATACAACCCAAAATTGAAGGGACGAAGCTAGAATGTATATGAAAACAAAGGATCGAGGTTTTTGAGCGCAACAACGAGTCTCCAGGTATCCGTGTAAGTTATTTATAAATATAGACTTACACGCACGGCGGCGGGCAGCATGGCTGTAACTTATTGATAATAAGTTACATATCCAGAGGTGGTCAGCGTACAACCAAGTTCGGTCTAACTCCTTATGTGCCGGGACTTGAGTGAAGGCTTATGGACCTGGATGGCCAACGGACAACAAGGCTGCAGGAATGGATAGCAAGCTGCGGTCGGGTGCCGGGAAGAGCGTGGTCTTAGCCTGGTTGCCCGGATACGACGCCGATCAGCACCTTCTTGCCGGTTGGCTGCTGCATGCCACCCGCCGGCTCAATGGTCACGGCGAAGGCCTTGGCAGTAAGACCCGTGGGCAGCGGCGGCAACAGGACAGACCCATTACCACCCCGATCCGGTTTGAAGATTCCCGCGCTCACCGGATTGCCCTTGGCAGGAACCAGCCACAATTGGTAAGTCCAATGAGCAGGCACTGAGGGCAAATTAGCCGCGTAGAACAGTAAACCCTTGTCTGGATTGTAGAAAGCCTTGCCCTGGGGGACAGGATGAGCCTCCGCCGCCACCAAATCCACCTTAACGGTTGAGGGAGACGTCAAAACGTCCAACACCAGTCTTGCCCTGGCGTTTTCAGCTTGGGTTTGCCGAACCTGCGCCTTGAGCCGCTGCTGTTGGGACCTTACATCCCTCACCGCTTGGCTGAGCCGCCCATTTTGAACCCCCAGCCAAACGCTCAATGCCGCAAGTACGATAGCGGCAAACGCCGAGACGGGCGTGAGCCAACGCCAGATTCCCATCCGCCTTGGTGACTCAAACCCTTGCGGGTTTTCAAGCCTGCGCCCTGGGGCTTTCAGGGAGCGCAACAGGCGCTGTTTTGCTGCCGGTGATGGCGCGCTGGTCGGCGCAGAAAGCGCCAGCAAGGCCAGCCGTCCCCGCGCCTCTTCGAGTCTGGCGGCGCAGTCTGGGCAACCCTTAAGGTGGGAGTCCATCGCCGTTCGCTCCTCGCCTTCCAGGGCGCCCAGCGCGTAGAGGTCAAAGTCCTCTTCGAATTGTGGATGTCCGTTCACGGATTCAACGCCTGCCTCAGAGTTTGCAGCGCCGAGCGGAGCCGCGTCTTAACAGTGCCCAAGGGTTCCCCCGTCCGCTGGGCAATCTCGGTGTGGGTGAGGCCCTCAAAATACGCAAGCTCCAGGGTTGCCCGTTGTGTTTCCGGCAATCCTTGCAGCGCCCCCTTCACTTTTCCCATCAGCTCGCCTTGGGCAATCTCCGATTCCAAGCTTGATTTCACAGCCACGGGCTTGTCGTCGTCAATGCCCTCCGACGGCTTGCGGCGGCGTAAGCGGTCGATAGCACGGTTCCGGGCGCTTACCAGCAGCCAGCCCGCCAGCCCGCCTCTCGATTCGTCGAAATTGGAAGCGGTGCGCCATAGTTGGTAGAAAATGTCCTGCAGCACTTCTTCGGCTGCGCCCTGATCGTCAAGAATACGCTTGGCAACTGAATAGACTACTCCCGAATAACGGTCGTATAGGCTGGCTAGCGCCGTTTCGTCTCCCGCCATCACCCCGCGAATCAAGGTCATGTCGCTGGACAAGAACTCTCCTGGATTTTGATTGGGGTTCTTTCCCATAGTGTGTACGCACATAGTAATCTATTCGGATTGGCCGGAATTTACAACAGCGGGGTCTGCCGGGTAAGAATACCCGGAATGGGATTGGATGGAAGTTCGGGGTGAGGCCCGGCGTCAGGCTGGGATTTTAGAATAGATGGGGCTGGTTCGAATCGAGGACGGGGTACGCTTGAAAGCCGCTCCGGAGGCTCTTTTTAAGCTTCAAACAAGCTTAGCTTGTCTCAAGTGCCGTTCCGGTGCCAAAGAAAAAACGGCGGGGCAAGGAAAGTGGAGGATCGTCCTTGCCTCCGCCGTGCGATTCGCGAGAGATGGGTGGTGCTTACTAAGCGGTACGCCAGCGGCGGAAGCTCGCGAGACCTAACAAGCCGGTGCCGAGAAGCAGAAGGGATGCAGGTTCGGGAGTACCCGTAAATCCCACAAACTCCTGCGTGTAGTTCTGCGTGCCGTCCACGCTGACCGGCGAGTAGACGACAAAGTTTCCAAACTGGCCGTTGAAGTCACCCGCGGCCGCCATACTCGTGGCTTGGTTGTACCATGCTAGGGCGTCGCCACCCGCGTCGTTCTGGAAGCCCTTTGCACCCATCGCCTGTTGCGAAAAGATCGCCCACAGAGCAAATTGAATGTCGGCAACCTCTTCGTCATTCTTTTGGCCGAGGTATTGAAGCATGTTCTGAGACAAATAAGCGACGGCCTGATAGTCCTGAAGCTGCGTCAACGCCGGGTCGGTCCCCGTGGTAAAGTCCGCGCCGCTCAGGTTGGAAAGGCTCAGCACATTCACCGTCCAGGGTTGTTTAGACGGGTTATCAACGAAGTCGTCACAAACCAATTGAACGGGTGAGCCATTCAAAGTCAGATTGTAAGGGCCCACGGGAACTCTCGGCTCCTCTGGATCGTAAATGCCACTGAAGCTCACGAAAGTCATAGTCGCCGTCGTACCTGCAAACAAGGACTTGGCCGGTCCCACGGCAATTCCCAATACCAGCAATGCTGCTAACCAAAGTTGTCTTTTCATCGGATTGTTCTCCTTCATTGAGGGTTCAGACAAATTTTCTATATGGGCTCCCCACCCAAACACTCCGCATCTCTGTGAATCGCCGCCTCTCCAGATAACCTGCTTGGGAAGAAGAGACGAGCCTCGCTTTGGGATTTTTTTAAGCATTCCAAGTTCCAAACGCATCTCATTGAAAAGCAATAGGTGGTCTTAAGAGACGGTAGGAAAATAATTTCCTAGTAATATGCGGCGTTTTCCGTTTGGTATTCATTCATGAGTAAATTTCACGCCTTGTTTACTGATCATTGAGTTATGATTCAGCGCGGTTAAGAAATGCTCTTGCGCCAAACGGCTAGGGTTTCCTATACTGGTACGGTTCCAAGCACGGACGGGCGTCGAGTACCTTCGCGCCTGACGGTTCAAGTTTTTTGGGCCTGTAGCTCAGGTGGCTAGAGCGCACCCCTGATAAGGGTGAGGTCGGTAGTTCAACTCTACCCAGGCCCACCGTTCTGAGTTAATCCCACGAACCCTCGAGCGGCCCGGTCGAAACCCTGCCCTGACGGTCCTTCAAGGGAAGTTCGTAAATAACCGGACTAAGATGCTTCCCAATAGCTTGGAATCCAAGGTAAGAACAACTGCTGCATGCAAACGGACTTGACGCTACTTTCCGCCGTGGGCTACCTTCAAATAGGTTCCATCTTTCGATTCACACACGCGCGTGAAGGAGCTCGTCATTCCCGCGCAAGCGGCAATCCACACGTTTCACTCCTCGCGCGCGGGTGAATGAAAGCAGGGTTTTCCGAAGGTGGCCAGAGACTTTGAAAGCATTCATGGTCCAACAGCAGGAATTTGAGGAACTCTTCGCACTGACCCGGGCGCTGGTGGACATCAATTCCATCTCGGGCGAAGAGGCGAACTGCGGACATTACGTACACGATTACCTGGCCGGGCGCAACTTCCAAGTTGAGAAGCTGCCGGTGACTGCGGACCGGTTCAATGTGTTTGCGACCTGCGGCAAGCCGGAGATCGTTTTTAGCACTCATATGGACACCGTGCCGCCCTTCCAGGAGGCGCGTGAGGATGGCGAGTTCATCTATGGCCGTGGGTCGTGTGATGCCAAAGGCATTCTGGCCAGCCAGATTACTGCGGCCGAGCGCCTGCGCCGCGAAGGCATGGAAAACTTCGGCATGCTCTATCTGGTAGGCGAAGAGGTGACGAGCGACGGCGCCCAGGCCGCAAACTGCGTTCCCTGCGGCACGCGCTTCATGATCAACGGCGAGCCCACGGAGAACAAACTGGCGCTCGGCACCAAGGGCCTCTTGCGCCTGGATATCCGCACGCGGGGCAAAATGGCCCACTCCGCTTATCCCCATCTTGGTGAATCCGCCATTGAAAAAATGCTGGACGTGTTGAACGATTTGCGCCGGATTAAGCTGCCTCGGGATCCGGTGCTGGGGCAAGCAACCTTGAACATCGGCCTGATTTCCGGCGGGCGGGCGGGCAACGTAATTCCCGATGAAACCTACGCGCAGGTGATCATCCGCACGGTTTCGGGCGAAAATCGCCGGGCTGACTTGAAGGAAGAAATTCGATCGCTGGTGGGCGCGCGCGCCGAATGTGAGTTCGTGCGGGAGACGCCGCCAATTCTGATGCAGAAGATCGACGGGTTTCAGTCGGACGTGGTGGCGTTCACCACCGATTTGCCTTCACTAACGGCCTGGGGGGAGCCGTTTCTGCTTGGTCCCGGCTCCATTCACGTAGCCCACACGGACCACGAGCGGATCCGCAAGGCGGACTTGGTGGAAGCCGTAGACCTATATTGCCGCCTGGCGCGGCAACTCAAGAAGCGTCTGGCAGAATCAGCGAAAACCCGGGGGAACTGGTAGGAGAACCACCCATGAAGAAAGTTGAAGTTGGGATTCTTGGCGCGACGGGCATGGTGGGGCAGCGATTTATAAGCCTGCTTGAAAATCATCCCTGGTTCGAATTGAAATGGCTTGCGGCATCGGACCGTTCGGCCGGCAAGTCCTACGCGGAGGCCTGCGCCTGGCGCTTGCGCGAGCCGATGCCGAAGAGCGCCCGTGGCCTTACCGTGCATGAATCGAAGCCCGGCGGCGCGCCGCAACTGCTCTTCTCATCACTCGATTCGAAGGTGGCGGGTGAAATGGAGAGGGAATTCGCCCATGCCGGCCATGCCGTCATTTCCAATTCTTCGAACCATCGCATGGACCCGGACGTTCCGCTGGTGATTCCGGAAGTCAATCCCGGGCATCTGGAGCTCATCCGCGCCCAACGCAAGCAGCGCAACTGGCAGGGCATGATCGTGACCAATCCGAACTGCACCACCGTTGGCTTGGTGATGTCACTGGCGCCTCTGGAAGCCGCTTTTGGCCTGGAAAAGGTCCTGGTGACCAGCATGCAGGCCGTTTCCGGCGCGGGATATCCCGGCGTCCCCACGCTCGATATTCTGGGCAACGTGGTGCCCTACATTTCCGGTGAAGAAGAGAAAGTTGAGCGCGAGACCCAGAAGCTGCTTGGCAAATTGGTGGATGGCCGCGTACAAGCGGCGAAAATGGCAGTGAGCGCCCATTGCAATCGCGTGCCGGTGGAGGACGGCCACATGGAATCCATCTCCGTCCAGCTCAAGGCCAAAACCTCTCTCCATGACCTCATTGAGGTGTGGCGCAAGTTCCGCGCCCTGCCCCAGGAACGCAACCTGCCCTCGGCGCCGGCGCATCCGGTCATCGTGCTGGACGCTCCGGACCGTCCACAACCTAAGTTTGACGTGAACACCGAGCGGGGCATGGCAGCGGTCATTGGCCGCGTGCGCCCTTGCGCGGTGCTGGAATTCAAGTATACGGCACTCTCCCACAACACCATTCGGGGTGCGGCGGGCGCGGCGCTGCTCAATGCTGAGCTGATGAAATCTGAAGGGTATCTGGACTGACCGGCGCCCAGTGCTGTCATTCTGAGCGGAGCGAAGAATCGCCGTATTTGACTTCTTCCCCGGCAGCGAACGAGCGGGAGGTGCTTTGCGGAGTCGACTCTGAGCAGAATGCCGGGATTCTTCGCTCCGCTCAGAATGACAGGCGAAGGACTCAGGATGACAAGCGAAGAGCACAGAGTGGAGAAAATCACATTGAACGAATCTGCCATCCTCAATCTCGCGCTGCTTGGCTACGGCAAAATGGGCAAAGCCATTGCTGAGATTGCCCCCGAGCGCGGATTCCAGGTGAAGCTTGTTCTGGATGAGCACTCGAATCCCGCGGGTGAGGGTATTACGGCCGGAAATTTCCAAGGTATTGATGCCTGCCTGGATTTCACCACTCCTTCCTGCGTGCTCGAGAACATCCGCCGGGTTGCGGCGCTCGGATGCCCCATGGTGGTGGGTACCACCGGCTGGCAAGACCACGTCGAGGAAGCACGCGCCCTGATTCAGCAGTCTGGATCGGTGTTGGTTTATGGCGCAAATTTTTCAATCGGGGTGCAATTGTTCTATCGCATGGCTCGCGCCGCGGCTGATATCGCCGCAACTTTTCCCATGTACGAGCCTTTTATCACTGAATCTCATCATCGCTTTAAGAAGGACGCGCCTTCGGGAACCGCCATCGAGCTCAAACGCCAGGTGCAGCCGACGTTGGGCGCGCGCGAAATCCCGGTAGCCAGTGTTCGCGCCGGTTACATCCCGGGCACTCACGAGCTGGGCTTCGATTCCGAAGCTGATACAATTCTTCTGCGGCACGCGGCGCGAAGCCGGCGCGGATTTGCCGAAGGCGCTCTCTACGCGGCGCGCTGGATCGTTTCCCGCAAGGGCTTCTTTACTTTCGCCGAGATTTTTGACAAACCCGCAGCGGTCTGAAGAACAATGGGAGGAACCATGGCACTTGAAATTCGCGGATGCGGCACGGCTCTGGTGACGCCTTTCAAGCAGGACCTCTCGCTGGATGAGCCAGCCCTGCGGCGCTTTGTTCAGTTCCAGGTGAACGAAGGAATCGATTTCCTCGTCCCCTGTGGCACCACTGGCGAAACTCCCACGCTCGAACCCGAAGAGTACCGGCGCGTCATCCAGGTCGTTCTGGAAGAAGCGCGCGGCGAAGTGCCCGTGGTCGCGGGAGTAGGCGGGAACAATACAAAGAAGGTCGCAGCTACCGCCCAGGAAGTGAGCCATCTGGGCGTTCAAGCCATCCTTTCCGTTGCGCCGTATTACAATAAGCCAACACAAGAGGGCCTCTACCAGCACTTCAAGGCCATTTCCGAATCCTCAAGTGTTCCTGTGATTCTTTACAACGTTCCTGGCCGCACTTCTTCAAACATTGAGCCTGCCACGGTCGCGCGCCTCTCCAAGCTTCCCAACATCATCGGCATTAAGGAAGCCTCGGGCAGCATCACGCAGCAGATGGAAGTGCTGAACGCCGCCAATACCGGCTTCGCTGTGCTTTCCGGCGATGACTCTTTCACATTTCCCTTGATGGCGCTCGGCGGCGTGGGGGTGATTTCTGTCGCTTCCAATGAAATTCCCGGGCCCATGTCGCGGCTCACCGCTCTTTTGCTGCAAGAAAAATACGAAGAAGCCCGCAAGCTGAATACGCGGCTGTTGCCATTAATGCAGGTGAATTTTATCGAGACCAGCCCGATCCCCGTGAAGGCCGCGCTCGCCATGATGGGGTTGATGGAAGAAGTCTACCGGCTGCCGCTGGTGCCGATGAAGCTGGAGAACCGCCCCCGCTTACGCAAGGTGCTGGAGGAGCAGGACCTGGTGAAAGCGCAAAGCGCGTAAGCCCTGTCTCGAGTTAAGAATTTTGGGCTTTACAAAATATGTGGCTGTCGTTTGCTGTAGCGCCGCCTGGAGTTTACCCTCTGGGGCGGGAGCTACTAAATACGCCGCTCACAGACCGGTGCTACCGCCGATGACTGCAAGAGACAAATCAATGCCAAAGACATGGGAAAAAATTGACGGCCACCTGGCTACGCCCCTGGGCTTCCGCGCCGCCGCCACTGCGGCTGGCATCAAAAAGAAAGCCGGCGCGCTGGACTTGGCGCTGGTCTTTTCCGAAGCTGAAAAAACCTCCGCGGCCGCCGTATTCACTACCAACCTTGTGGCCGCTGCGCCCGTGTTGTTATCGCGCGCCCATTTGAAGTCAAGCCACGGTTGGGCGCGCGCCCTGCTGGTGAATGCCGGGAACGCCAACGCCGCCACCGGCAAAGCCGGCTACCGGGCCTCGATCGCCACGGCCAAAGATACGGCGCGGCTGCTTAAGATAATGGCCAACCAAGTGCTGGTAGCCTCGACCGGCGTTATCGGCGTGCCTCTTGACGCCCGCTGCATTCTGAATGCTCTGCCCTCGCTCTGCGCCAGCCTTTCCGCCGAAAATGGCGATGCTGTTGCCCGCGCCATCATGACTACGGACACGTTTCCCAAGTCGTCTGTGCTTCGCGCCAAAATCGGAGGGAAAACTGTTCACATTGCAGGCGTTACCAAGGGCGCTGGCATGATCCATCCGCACATGGCAACCATGCTGGCACTCATCACCACCGACGCTGCCGTTACCCCGCGCGATCTTCAGCGATTCTTACGTCGCGCAGCAGATACATCGTTCAACCGCATTACGGTGGATGGTGACACCTCAACCAACGACACGGTCTTTGTGCTGGCATCCGGACTCTCAAAGGTCCGCGTGACAAGCGGCAGCCGCGTTGCTCATGTCTTCCTTGAAGGTCTTACGCAGATTTCGACCGAGCTCGCCCGGATGATCGTGCAAGACGGAGAGGGAGCGAAGAAACTGGTGACCGTAGAGGTGCGCGGAGCGAAGACGGCAGCCGATGCAGAGCGGGCGGCACGCGCCATTGCCAATTCGCCGCTGGTGAAAACGGCCATTGCCGGGAGCGATCCCAACTGGGGCAGAATCCTGGCTGCTGCGGGCTATTCCGGCGCGCAGTTCGATCCCGCCAAGACCGATATTCGGGTCAACGGTCTTTATCTCTGCCGTCGCGGGCTCGATACCGGCTTTGACGAAGGCGCTGCCCGCCGCGAATTGGATGGAGTTGAAATGACCATTGCCATTGACCTCCACGCGGGCAAATCTTCTGCCACTCTGTGGACCTGCGATCTTACCCACGACTACATCACCATTAACTCTTCGTATCGCACCTGAAAGGCTTCCGCTGGAGATCTTGCCGCGATATTCCTCTCCGTTTTCTCTGCTCAGTACCCTTCCTTTTTCCCGGACGGAGCAGGTGCGCCGGCGGGCATGTAACGGTGGAAATCGCCGGGGGGGTGAGTGTGCTCGAACTGAATGGTGGTGTGGGTAATCGCGAATTCGTGCGCCAGGACCTCCCGCACCTTGTCAGCAATGACCTCGGCTTCCGAGGTGGGCATGTCCAGAATCTGCACGTGACAGGAAAGAGCATGCGTTTGCGAGCCCAGGCTCCAGATGTGGACGTCGTGAACCTCTCGCACGCCTTCCACCATGAGCATGGCGCGCGCCACGTTCTCCAGCATCATCCCTTTGGGCAGGCTTTCCAGCAAAATGTTGGTGGACTCCGCCAGAATTCCTATTGCGGTCCAAAGAATCATGCCGGCGATGAGGAAGGCGATCACCGGGTCAATCAGAGGCTGCCCGGTAACGCGGATCAGATATGCCCCGGCGATGATGGCAATATTGGAGAGGGCGTCGCCCAGATTGTGCAGGAAGAGAGCCCGCAAGTTGAGGTCGTGGCGGTCGCGCGAAAGCGCCAGAGCGATGAAAGTATTGATGACCAACGCTAGAATACCTACCCGGATCATGATGGGCTCGGAAACCGTTTCGGGGCGAAGCAAGCGGTGGTAGCCGTCGACGCAGATGAACGACGCCACGGCGGCAAGGCCCAATGCGTTCACGAATGCAGCGAGCACGCCCGCGCGCTGGTAGCCAAAGGTCTTCTCCAGATTCGGAGGCTTGCGCTCAAAATAGAGCGCGATCCAGGCCAAGCCGAGCGTGGGCAGATCGGAAAGGTTGTGCCAGCCGTCACTGATCAGGGCCAGGCTATGAGAAATCGTTCCAGCCGTAAACTCCACCACCACCAAGCACAGGCTGATCACCAAAGCGACTTTGATGGACAAGGTAAGTGACCGTGAATGCGTGTGGGTATGCGCGTGCACAAAGGCCTCGTACTGTGATTTTACGACAATGCCGCAAGTTGCATCAATCGCTCTGTGCCAGAGGTAGTCCAGTCCACTTGAGATAGTTCCCGTCGGAGTCTGCCCGCCGTGGGCGAGGGCCCCATGAGCCTGACCTCTCAACGGCTCAGGGCGCTCTCCCCAGTCCGTGCGGATAGGCGAGCTGGCCATAGGAAAGGCGCTTCGATTGGCGTTTGCGGTAGGGCACGGGAGGCCAAGCTGACGAGTTGCAGAAGAGTATCCTAATCAATCACTTCCGACCGGGCTGAAACCCTGCCCTAACAGTCTCGACGGCAAAGTCAGAATCATCAATCCTAATTCCCCCTGCGACGATCAACAAATATGCCCAACGCCTCTAGCCCTTTCTTAACAACCTGATTTCATTCCTCAAGGGGGATACAGCGCACCTATGCTATCATCAGCCGATAGGCCAATCGCTGGGTTTTGGCCAGGAATCAGCAGGCTGGCCATAGGCAGCAATCGGGGCCGGACAGTGCGGCGCAAGACAACGCTGCAATCTTTGCGAATCCCAGCGGTGGGGGATCGTGTACTATATAGTATATATTCTTTTCACACTGAGCCAGAAATCAGGCCCCAATGACTCATGCCATCCTCAATTATATTGTCGGCGGCAGCCTCGGTCGGTTGTCATTCCACGCAACTTGTCTCCGCGGAGGCGGGGAGCGGGAATCCATGCCGTGGGTGCAATTACAGGAAATCGTCATTCCCGCGAAGGCGGGGAGCGGGAATCTATCACAAGAGAGACTGGAAGACAGGGGTGAAGCGGTTCGGAATGAAAAAGAAGATTGTTGAGGGGGGCAAACCCAAACTCGATTGAAAACAAAGGACGACTCGAGGATCAAACCCATCCAAAGCCACTAAGCAAAGCCATTGAAATCGAATAAATCCTGTATTATAAGTGAGATACGGAGATTTCAGGTGCAAAGCCAAGCATTTGATTTAGAATCAAGGAGTTATGAGAACCCTGAGACGCCGATTGGCTTTGCGTTGGCGAATTGGAAGAAGTAGAGCGGGGCTTCGGTCCGGCACAGCCACCTCGTGATGGGTGGCAGGACCAGTTCAATAAAGAGCACGAAGCGCCAAACAATAGACAGGCGAGGTTGGTCAGGGCGCCGTTCGGTACGATTTGTCTTGGTGTGGTTTCAAGCATCTGAATCCATTGCGGTTAACCATGAAATTAGGCACCCTCAGCAAGGAGCGCATGAGGATGGAAGTGGAAATTCCCAAGGTCTATTCTCCGGAGTCTATCGAGCCACGATGGGCGCGGTATTGGATTGATCAAAAACTGTACCGGCCCGGCGATGACACCACACGTCCGCGCTTCTGCCTGGTAATTCCGCCTCCCAACATCACGGGCTCCCTTCACATGGGACACATGCTGGAGCACACCGAAATCGATATTCTGATGCGTTGGCATCGCATGAGGGGCGAGGATGTGCTGTGGCTACCGGGAACCGATCACGCTTCCATCGCCACCCAGATGATCGTGGAGCGTGAACTGGGCCGCGAAGCGCTTCCTGATCTCGAACCGGGGCCTGACGCTCGGAGAACCTGGCAGCGTGAAGGTCAAAGAATCCGATTGGAACTGGGCCGCGATAAATTCCTGGAGCGATGCTGGAAATGGAAGGAAGAGAGCGGCGGCACGATCCGCAGGCAAATGGAACGTCTCGGCGCTTCCTGCGATTGGACACGCGAACGCTTCACCCTGGACCCGGCCTATGCCCGCTCTGTCCTCGAAGTCTTTGTCCGCCTTTACCAGGAAGGGCTCATTTATCGCGGATTGTACATCGTCAACTGGTGCCCGCGCTGCGGGACGGCGGTTTCCGACCTGGAGGTGATTCACGAGGAGCGGCAAGGCAAGCTCTGGTTTATCCGCTATCCCATGGAGGACGGCTCAGGACACATCACCGTCGCTACCACGCGGCCGGAAACCATGCTGGGCGATACGGCCGTCGCCGTCAATCCGAAGGATGAACGCTATCAGGCGCTGATTGGCCGCAAGGTACTGCTGCCTCTTCAAAACCGCGTGATCCCTATCATTGCCGATGAATTCGTGGACCCGGCGTTCGGAACCGGCGCTGTTAAGGTGACTCCTGCGCACGACCCGAACGACTTCGCCATCGCCCAGCGCCACCGGCTTCCGGCACTCACCGTGATCGGCACCGATGCCCGCATGACGGCCGGCGCGGGGGCTGCCTATCAAGGACTCGACCGCTACGAGGCCCGCGAGGCCGTCCTCCGCGACCTTGGCGAACAGGAATTGCTGGAAAATATTCAGGATTACACGCTGAACGTAGGCGTCTGCCAGCGTTGTAAGACGGTGGTTGAGCCGTTGCTTTCCTTGCAGTGGTTTATGAAGATGCAGCCGTTGGCGGAGCCGGCGGTTCAAGCGGTGGAGCACAGCAGGATCAAGATTCTCCCGGAGAGCGGCCGCAAGAAATATTTGAATTGGATGAGCAATATTCACGATTGGTGTGTTTCCCGCCAACTTTGGTGGGGGCATCGCATCCCGGCATGGTATTGCAACGCTTGCAACGAAGTGATCGTAGCGATTGAGACGCCCGCATCCTGCCCTAAATGCCAAGGCGATAAGGTCCACCCCGATCCGGACGTGCTCGATACCTGGTTCAGCTCGGCGCTTTGGCCGTTTGCTACGCTCGGCTGGCCAGATTCGACGCCCGACCTGAAGCGATTCTATCCGAATGACCTGATGATCATGGGCGAGGACATTTTGTTCTTCTGGGGCGCGCGCATGATCATGTTGGGCCTGAAATTCATGAACGACGTTCCCTTCCGGGAATTATATATTCACGCGCTGGTCCGCGACGCGGAGCGCCAGAAGATGTCAAAGACCAAAGGCAACGTCCTGGACCCGCTGGAAGTGACCGAAAAGTATGGTACGGACGCTGTCCGCTTTGCCCTGGCGATCAGCGCCGCTCCGGGCACAGACATCGCCTTCAGCCAGGACAAAGTTGAATCTTACCGGGCTTTCGCTAATAAGATTTGGAACGCCGGCCGGTTCATCCTGATGAACCTGGCCAAGCTACCCGAGGCGGCGCGCGATGAAATCGGCGTGGCGTTAGAGCCCTTGCCCGGCCTTGGATTTGAAATGAGAATCGCTGCGCCCGCTCCCCTCTCGACCGATGGGTCCGGCGCCAACGGACAGCGGCCCAGCCAACTGGCAGACCGCTGGATTTTTTCGCGCCTGGCAACCGTGACCCAGGAAATTCACGCGGCGCTTGCCACCTACCGCTTCCATGAGGCAGCCCACACTATCTACCACTTTTTCTGGCATGAGTTCTGCGATTGGTACGTCGAGTGGGTGAAGCCGGAAATCACTGCTGCAAGTCATGACAAGGCATCCGCGGCTTGGGTCAACCTGGCGCGCATCTTTGAAGCCGCTTTGCACTTGTTGCATCCGTTCATGCCCTTCATCACGGAAGAGCTTTGGCATCAACTGCCCCATTCCGGCGCTCAGGCTTCCATTTCGCTCACCGCCTTCGAGCTGGTCACGGAACGCATGGCCGATCCCGTTTCCGAAAAGCAGTTTCAGGTTATCCAAGAGTTGGTGGTGGCTGTGCGCAATGCCAAAGCAGAAATGAACATGCAAAACAAGAGACCCAGCGCCCAGGTTGCAAGCGAAGATTTGCGGATGATCGAACTCTTCCGCGAGCATCAGGAAACCATTCTGCGTCTCGCCGGAATCGAGGCCCTGAACTTCACACGAGGCCGCCTAGCTGCGAGTGCGGAGGGCGCTCGCGTGACCAGCTTCGGAGATTTGCGGCTGTTCCTGGATGAGCCGGTGGACGCGGAGGCCGAGCGGGTGCGGCTCCAAAAGGAAAAAACGAAAATCGAGCAGTCTCTGGATCAGATCAGGAAACGACTCGATAATCCGTCATTTGTCAGCCGTGCTCCGCAAGAAGTGGTGCGCGGGGCTGAAGTCCGCCATCGAGAGCTTGAATCCCACTATAAGAAGGTGGTTGAGTCCTTAACCAGGCTGGGCGCCAGCAATTGAAGCCAATAAGTGGGCGGGCACGAGGCTCGTAGGGGCAAGGTCGAGGCTGCGACTGCCTGTCCGCCGGCGACCAAACGGCTTGTAGGAGCTGGCCTCGCGGCCGCCCTTAGCCTCCCCCATCGGACCGGCTCAATATTCATGCAACCGCCGCCCACAGATCGACGGATCGATAAACTCGTCCATCTCCTCGTGCGAAATGCGACTCTGGTGGTTCCGGGGCCTAAAATCGCGGACGAAATTGGCGTGACGCGGGGCAAGGTATGGATCTGGATGGAGAAGTTGAGGGAACTTGGCGTGGAAATCAAAGGCCATCACGCCAGCGGTTACCAGCTCGAGAGCCTCCCGGACTTGCTAACTCCCAGTTTGGTGCAGGCAGAGTTGGGCAGCCAGGAGATTGGCGGAAAGATCATCCATTTTTTCAAGACCGACTCGACGAACACCGTTGCCTCCCGGCTGGCTGCGGACGGGGCGCCGCATGGCGCTGTGGTGGTGGCGGAGGAACAAACGGGCGGCCGCGGACGGCTCTGCCGGACGTGGTATTCCGAAAAGTCGAGCGGCATTTATGTGTCCATCATTTTGCGGCCGCCGCTTTCTCCCTCGGCCACACCGGGCATCACGCTGATGGCAGGCCTTGCCGCCCAGCAGGCCGTCTTGAACGCCACGGGACTTCGCCCGGACATTCGATGGCCCAATGATCTGTTGCTGAATGGCCGCAAAATTTGTGGCATCCTGACTGAGATGAACGCCGAAGTGGACCGCCTCCATTCGGTCGTCATCGGGATTGGGATCAACGTGAATCATCGTCAAATGCCGCCTGAGCTTCGCGAAATCGCCACCTCGTTGCGCATCGAAGGCCAAAAGACCTATTCGCGCATTCATATCCTGGCCGCTCTTTTAGGAGAAGTGCAAAAGCTCTATCATCTTCTGCTGGACCAAGGCACGGCGGCCATCGCCGCCAGGTGGGCGGCTTGTTCAAGCTTCGCGCGTGACAAGCGCGTGCGAGTGGTGACCGGCAAAGGTGAATTTCGCGGTACCACCCGGGGGCTTGACCCGAGCGGCGCCCTGCGCGTTTGTTTTGAGGATGGCCACGAGGAACCGTTGATTTCGGGTGAAGTCTTCGAGCTGAAGAGCAATGACCCGTGATAAGTGAACAGTGGTTAATGGTAAGTGGTGAGTGCCAAGTGGTGAGCGTCATGCAAGGAACCTGTTGCTTTTCACTTGCCCCTAACCACTGTTCACTTATCACTGTTTCTGGGCTTTCCCATGCTTCTTGTCATTGATGTCGGCAACACGAACACGGTGCTAGGCATCTTTCAGGGGGGAACTTTGCGCGCCCAGTGGCGCCTCACCACCAATCGCGCCCAGACGGCAGACGAGTATGGCATCCTGATCAAGAATCTCTTCCTGCTTGATGGCCACCGGCCGGACAGCGTCAAATCCATGATCATCGCCAGCGTCGTCCCTCCTCTGAACGGCATCCTGGCAGAGATGGCGGAGAAGTATTTTTCATTGAAGCCGCTTTTCCTTGAGCCTGGAACACGCACCGGGATGGCCATTCACTACGACAATCCGCAAGAGGTCGGAGCTGACCGTATCGCCAACAGCGTGGCGGCGTTCGAAAAGTATGGTGGGCCTTGCATCATCGTGGACTTTGGAACAGCGATCACCTTTGATGTGATTTCCGTGCTGGGCGAATATCTGGGCGGCGTCATCGCTCCGGGCATCGGCATTTCTTCCGAGGCGCTCTTCCAACGCGCCGCAAGATTGCCCCGTGTTGAGATTCGCGAGCCGCAAACGGTGATCGGCACGAACACCGTCTCCAGCATGCAAGCCGGCTTGTTTTATGGCGCGGTGGGGCTGGTAGATGGCATCCTGGACCGTCTCTACGCCGCCATGGGGCCGGAGACGCGCGTGGTGGCCACGGGTGGCCAAGCTTCCTGGGTTGCCCCCGCGTCAAAGTACAAACCGCCGGTGGATGCGTTTCTTACATTGGAAGGTCTGCGCATTATTTACGAGCGGAATCAGCCGCGGAAGCCAAAAGCCAAGTGACGAAGTGACCAGTGACAGGAGATGAGAGACGAGTGACAAGCAACAAGAGGAGGCTGGCCATTTTTTCTTGCCTCTTGTCACTCGTCACTGCCTTTGAGATCGCATTTGGAAAACTATTTCAACTACTTCACCGAAATCGAGCAGTGCTTTCAGCGATGCCGGGGTACGGCAATGATGCTTTCAACTCTTGACTGGGCCTTGATCGAAGCCTGGAAGGAAGCCGGCATTCCGCTTGAAGTGGTTGAGGCCGGCATCCATCGGTCCTTTGAAAAATTTGCAAAGCGTCCTGCCCGGTTTCAGAAGGTCAACAGCCTCGCCTACTGCGCGCAGGAGGTGTACAGGGCTGCCGAAGCAGCGGAGACCGATGCCATCCAAAGCGGCCTTTCGCCGGGCTCGAAGCCGGCATCGGATCCTTTCCCAATGAATGAACTGATTGCCCATCTCCGAAACCACCTCGAAGCTCTGAGGTCCTCGTCCCGCAATCAGCAGAAACTGGGGAAGGCTGCGCTGGCTGGTGAGATGGATGAGGTCGCAAAAGAGCTGGAGCAAATTATTGAAAATGGCTCGTCCGAAGGGTTCGGGAACCTGGAAGAACTCGAAAGGCGGCTCACCGCCCTCGAGGAAAAACTCGTTGCCTCACTCACCCGCGCCTCTTCAACCGATTTGCTGGTCCAGCTCCAGACCGAAGTGGATCGAGAACTGGCGCCTTTCCGGCGCAGAGTTCCCACGCCCCAATTCGAGTCGCTTGGCCGCCAATATTTCAAAAAGCGGCTCTTCGGCCATTATGGAATTCAGAGGTTGAGTTTGTTTTATCTCTGACGGGGCTGCGCGGATTCCGGGGAAGACAAAACCTTGATGCCTGGAACCCATTGAATGAGAGGATCCCAAAGAATCGAAGAAACGAGGTCCCTATCGGAGCCCTGTCGCGGGGTTCTTCTCCGCTCATCATGTTTCGGCCGCTACCGGGCCGCCGTCAGCGTTGCTTTGGATCTTGCATCAACCGTTTAAGGAGCTGAATCTGGCCGGCATGGTAAACGTCATGCAAGGCGATGCCCATAACATTGTCCGCTGCCGATTGGCCCTTGCGTCCCGCCGGTTCGGCAAGCCGCTTATCGCTCAACCCGGCGACGGCCTGGCGCAGTTCGCAGTGCTGGCCTTCCAGCAGAACCCGCCGCGCCTTCCAGGATTTCTCATTCCAGCTCCCCGCGTCCCCGTTCAGGTGAAACCAATTACTGCCTCGAACTGGGAAAGCCTCCCGGTCCGAGTTTGACAATCGCCGCCGCACCTGATGCTTCCAATAAGCGGCGTGAAGAACGATTTCCCGAATGCTGTGCCGGCCTTTATCCGGGACCCAGGCCGCCATTTCCGCAGTGATGCCGCGCAAGGAAGACTTCAGATTGGGACCGTGCCAAGCGGAGTGGTCGTAGGCTTCATCAATCAGATCGAGCAGAGTTTGAACGGCGGTGGGTTGCGGGTTTTTCGCCATATCACGGAACTCCTTTCAGGCAGAAGTGGCTTTGCCCCCGCCGCCGATTATATGCGCCCTGGTGCTTCGATGGAAGGGCTCATGATTGGAAAGGTTGTCGAGCTGTGCAATCTCGAGAAATGCCATTGTTAAAGAATCTTCACTGAGGTGCATTACTCACGCAACAGAGCGAATCCGATCTCATTGCCCAGGCCTTGCCCGTATGCCAAATGAATCCACAACATCGCAAAGGGCTCGAGGAGCCTTGCTATCGGCAGCTCACCGGCATCGACGGCGTCAAATCCGAGCTCCTTGACAAGACTCAGAACGGAGGCTTTTTTATCACCATCTCCACAAACAAACATTACCGGTGTGCCTTGCTTAAAACTTGGGTTATCCATCCGGTTAGACCCGATTTGGTTCATGGCCTTAAAGACCTGAGCGTCCTTGGCCCACTTGGCAACTTGTTCTGCGGCGGATGTATCAAATCCAAGCATCAGCCCGCTGAGGTCCGGCTTCAGAGGATTGGTGCAGTCGATGAGAATCTTTCCTTGCAAATCGCCGCATGATTCAATGGCCTCTCGCACCGCGTTCCACGGAGTGCAAACGACTATGACCTCAGAAGCTTGAGCCGCTTCCAAGTTCACCGCTACTTTGATATCGCCCTTGCCTTTGAGGAGCGATTGCGCGCGCGGATCTGAAGTGTCACGTACGCCAAAGACTACCTGATGGCCCCGTCGAGCCCAACCCAGGCCCAGCGTGCTGCCCACGTTTCCCGCGCCAATAATGGCAATTTTCATGACGGATTCTCCTTTTAGGTTCCTTGTCAAGAGTTTGAATCAGGGACGCCGAAGCTGCCCCGCTGAATTGTTAACACCATGATCGGCTTGCGCCGGCTATGCATTTCCGATGACGAGTATATTCATTGATTATGAGACCCTGTTTAGCTGTCTGATGGCCGATTACACCATAATCAGCCCCTGCCGCATGCCGCTGCTCACGGCCTCAGCCCGGTTTGAGACATCGAGCTTGTTAAAGATGGAAGCGATGTGAAACTTCACGGTGTGGCCGGAGATTTCAAGCCTCGCCGCAATTTCCTTGTTGGCGAGTCCCACTGCGATCAAACGCAGCACTTCGACCTCGCGGGCGGTGAGAGTTGTTCCAGGCGGTTGGGTCCGCACGGAATGTGTGGGCCGGACCGCCCGGACGTCAGTGAAAGAAGGATGAAGCACCACAAGCCCTGTAGCAACGGCTTCGATGGTGGCACGGACCTCTTGAGCGGAGGCGTCAAGAGGGAGTAGTGCAAACGAACCAGCGCGGACGGCATCCGCCATCTGGCCCGGCTCCAGGTCCTCCGCCAATAACACCAAGGCTGGTCCCTGCGGCCTGGCGGAAACACGCAAGGCTTCCCGCCAGGCAGAGATCGCGGCCTCCGCATCATCATCGTGATCAGTCCTGCCGTTTCCTGTGAAAACAACCACGTCAGGGTCGATCTCTTCCAAAGCGCGCGGCAGTTCCCGAACTTCATGCAGACTTCCTGCAAGCTCCAGTCCGCTGCCGCGCTTGACCATCGCCTCAAGCTCAGCGCACTCGACTTCCGATTGTGCGACAACCAGTACTCGAGTCATCGATGCTTCGTCCCGCGCAGGAAGCTCATGGTCCAAGACACTTGGCGCAAGGTTCGGGAGTTCATACAAGCCGTTTGACTCTTCACTCCAACACCGGTTCAGCGTTGATGGGGTCTTTCACCGACTTTGATCTCGAACTCGAAGGGCTTGCCTCCGCGCACCAGGGAGGCGATAATAGTCTTCCCCACAAATCCGGGCCCCAGTAATTCCTGAACGTCGCTGGTATCTTTTACGGGCTTGCCGTCCAGGGTTACAACCACATCTCCAACGAGGATTCCGGCTTGGCTCGCTGGGCCTCCAGGTTCCACACTCACCACTACGGCGCCACGATTGCCGGGTTGGGCCGATGCTTCCTGCCTCTCACTCGGAACAAGCACCGGGTAAAGTCCCAGTCCAAGATAGCCCCGGGCGATGTGGCCCTTTTGGAGAAGCGCCGTCACGACACGATTGACAGTTGCCGGTGGTATGGCGACGGCGCGCGTGCGCGAAAGGCCGGCCGTCAGGATGCCCAGGACGTTGCCCGCTCCATCCACCAGAGCGGCGCCGGAGAGCGTGGGATGCAGGTCAATTTCAACCCGCAGCAGGCGCTCGACTTCACCGCCGCGCCAGGTGCGCCACGATCCTGCGGCCACGCCCACCATGCCCAGGCTGGCTCGAGGCCCGCTTTCAACTCGGCCGACCGCCAATACCAGGTTTCCGGGTTTCAGTGATGAGGCTTGCCCCATCTCAGGAAGCTGGGCGCTCGCCCCGGCCACTTGAAGCACTGCCAGGTCGGTGCTGGGATCGCGCCCGGCGAGCTTAGCCTCCGCCGCGCTTCCGTCCGGCAGCATCACTTGAATCCCATCATCACGCCGCACCGTGTGATGGGCAGTAACGATAACGTCTTCGCGCCACAGGACGCCGCTCGAGAGCGCGTGCCGCCTGGCATGGATCGCCACCACACTGGCAGCGGCTTTCTCAACCGCAGCCGCAATTTCCCCGGAGAGCGCTTCGAAACTTGTCAGCTTTTCTGTTGCCATGATCTTTCACCACTTTCTTATTGGATTCGTGGAACCCAACGAAGGTCCCAACCACTCCAGCTTAGCGGTTTGAGAAAGGCTGCACATCCGCCGAATGGCTAGGTGACACTCGGATAAGTGGCCACCCCGCACGGGCTAGGAACCAAGCGAAGGAGTTGGTAGTGACGCAGTTTGCTGTAGCGGCGCTCGGAGCTTGCCCTGACAGGGAGCGCCGGAAACTGTTGAGAAATAAAGTTCGGCGGTCACAGACCGCCGCTACAGCAACCAAACTGCACCACTACCAAGGAGTCCGCTGCAGGGGGGATTCTGAAGGGAAGTAGTAAGGTTTGCTGTTGCGGCGATCTCTGAGCACTGCCGGGATTCCCGCATTCTGGGCCGCTACGGCGGCGATGAAGTGGAAAGAACTGGGCTGAAGGCCGGGTTGTTTCACCAGTTCTGAATGTTCGGCGGCTTCATCGTGGAACAGCGTTACCGGATCAATATAATGAGGGGACTAATATTACTATGTTAGGTCGTTGGGCGCACCGTCAGGGCATGGCTTCAGCCATGCCGTTGGCGGTGGTCCCGAGATTCGGGCTTTAGCCCCTGAGAACCTGTGAATAAACTCGTCGTGCCTGTCATCCTGAGTGAAGCGAAGGATCTAAGCATTTTGTTTTCAGTAAATGCCGAGATGCTTCGCTACGCTCAGCATGACATTTCCGGATTTTTTCACACCTTCTGAGGCCCTCAGCGGCTAAAGCCGCTTCTCCTTGCTTTGGGATTTGGCATGGCTGAAGCCATGCCCTGACGGTGCCTGATTCAACCTAACAAAGTAATACTAACAGGTGAGCAACCTTCCACTGTGGGCCCGGCAGCCGGGCTACAGCCCGGTGCGAATCGAATTTGCAAAATGCATCAGAATCGTTAAATGAACAGCCGTGAGGTTAATCCTGGCTCCAATGCAGGTCTTCGAGACATTCCTCGGTCAGTTTCCTCGTAATGTGTTCGATCATTTCAGGGGAGAGAGCCGATGGCGACATCCGGACCACCACCCTTTGCACAATCGCTTCGACCAGTTTCTGGTCGAGATTTTGGGCCGCAGTTGCTTCCAGGGCCATTACCGGTTCTGTTTTCTGCGGCTCGCCCGATGCATGGCCAAAGGCGGTTTCAAACAGATCCGCAACCTCTTCCCGGGCCCTGGGTTGTTCAACCAATTGACCCGGAGCCTGCGGCGGAGCCTTGGCACGGATGAGGCCGATACTTGAGAGGGCCACTTCGAGAAATGCTTCATTCAGAGCGGCCTCCGTCGGGATCTCCCAAGAAGGGTTTTCTTCCGGTTCGTTCGCCAATGCATGCTGTGCGGTACTGGAAGGAACGTCCAGCATAGAGGCGGGGGAACTCTCCAATTCTTTTTCAGCCCGGGCGCTGGTTGAAACATCGGGTGCAGAAGCCGAAGTGCCTTCCAATTCCTCCTCCGCAGCGGTTTGTTCAACGGTTTTCATTCCACGGATGATAGGCGGCATTTCAGAAGGTCCCTTGTCTTCCGCTTCACCGGCCAGAGGCGCCGGTACATGGCTAGAAGCAACCCCGGCATCCACAATCTTGGAAGGAGCTTCGGATGACCGGTTTCCCTCTAGCTCCCCGGCAGGTGTTTCCAGCTCGAGATTTGAATGCGTGTCTGGGATAGGCTCCGGTGATGCCTCCAACTCCTCGACTGTGGTTTCCACGGATGATTCAATTTCTTGGACCTTGGGCGCGACGAACGCTTCAGGATGATTTTCTTCAAGAGCTTCCTGCGGGTTTGTTGTCTCCTTCTCAGCTACTTCGATCAGGGCTGGCAAATGAAGTTCCGCAGTCAAATCGGGCAGTACTGCAAGAACCGGCTCCTCCATCCCTGCATGAATTTGTTCAACCGGCCCCATCTCCGGGAGCTTCCAATTTCCCAGTCTCGATCCCGCATCGTGTACGGGCGGGGTTAAAACCCCCGAAAGGGTCTGACCCTCGATATTGATCTCCCTAGAAATAGCTTCCGGTGCCGATTCCGCCGTCTCGGGAGTCTGTGGGGAAACTTGCATCTCAATGAGACTCGGCTCTGGGGCTGTTTCCTGGGCGGCGACGGCCGCGATGGGACTGGCAGCTTCCAGTTCCCCGAATGTGCTGGCGATTTCCGTTGAAGCATTTGCCATAAGAACAAAAAAGCTCTCTTCCGCTTGGGGCGCAGGAGAGGCAACTGCCGGCATCCCGTGCGTGCCGGCAAGCTCGCCGGGGGCGATTCCAGCTTCGGCAAAGCTTGGCAGGCCCTCTCCGGCAGCAGCCTGGGAGGGAGACGCAATTAAAAACTCGGTCCTATCCGGTTGCACGCTTGTGACGGCGGCCTGATGGCCTGATTCCCCTGCCGTGGTGAATTCGGCCTCCACCCTTTTCTCAACGGATTGAACTTCTTCTGACTCTCGCGCTGGCGATGCTGTTGCGAGGGCCGGAATCGCTTCGTAAAGCTCTTCCGGGCCTGCTTCTGAGGGAACTAGGGCGGCAAGTTCAGGCTCGAACAAACCCGCCCCTTCTGGAATCCCTGCAAAGCTGGCCTTCTGCGCCGGCCTATCGGTAAATGAGAACTCCTCGGGAGAAGGCGTTTGTTCCTGATATTTCCGTTCGTTGGATCCGGCCCCAGGGTGAGATTCTGAGGTTGCCGGACGTTCTTCCACCGCCTTTGGAACAAATTCCTCGACTCGCGCCAAAAGATCGATCTTGTTAAACGGCTTTCTCACGACGGCGTCAGCCCGGACGGCTTTGACCCGCTCTTGATCGAATGGGTCGGCATCGCTGAAGGCCAGAATCACCGGGATGCCGCCCAGCTCGGCCGATTTTTTCACGAAGTCGCAGACTTCGTAACCATCCCGCCCGGGCATGTCCACGTCGGCCAGAACCATGACCGGCTTGACGGTCGCGAGCTTCTTGATCGCTGCCACTCCGTTGGCCACCGTGACCACTTCCAGACCTTGCTCTGTGAGCATTTCCGTGGCCATCCTCTGGATGGTCATATTGTCGTCAGCCACTAAGATGATTCGCGACACAATCAATTCCTTTTCAGTAACGGGTCTATTTACCACTGAATAAATATCACCCGGCGAGCCACAAGTCAAGGCGCCCGGTTTGGGGGCAGTGTTTCAGTTCCTTTGCTGTAGCGGCGCTCTATGAGCGCCGAACTTGAATCCTCAACGGTTTCCGGCGCTCATAGAGCGCCGCTACAGCAAACTGCGTTACTACCGGTGTAGGGGATATTTCGGGACCGCCCAACTGCTCCGCGTGGCGGTCTTCAGCAAATCAAAACCCCCTCCTGCAAAATCTTTCGGTAGTTCTTCGTCAATTCTTGATTGCTTCTATAATCGTCATTTCTGATTGTCAGAGTTCGTGCTGTGGGCTCGCATTTTCCATTACAATGCCTGAGACGGATTCTTGACAGGTGGCGGGTGAATGTTCTCCGAACGGCTCATTGTGGTAGGAGGAGTGGCAGCAGGCCTGAGTGCGGCCAGCCAGGCGCGCCGGGTCAATCCCCAGCTCGAAATCATCGTTTACGAAAAAGGGCCAGACATTTCCTATTCCGCGTGCGGGCTTCCTTATTTCATCTCCCGGGCCGTGCGTCAGGCGGATGATTTGCGCGTTTATTCGCCAGAATTCTTCCGGGAGCGGCGGAATATTCAGGTGCTCACCCATCACGAGGTTCGCGACCTTTCAACCAGTCGCAGGCGCGTGACCGTTGCCGTTCCCGGTGGCGGCTTGTTCGAAGTTCACTACGATCACTTGGTGCTGGCCACCGGCGCGGAACCGGCTCGTCCCCAGATCGCTGGAATCGACCTTCCCGGCGTTTTCCATGTGAACGACTTGCAATCGGCGCTTGCCCTCCATCGCTTTCTCGAAGCGAAACGCCCGCGCCAAGCGGTCATCATCGGCGGGGGGTATATCGGTCTGGAGATGGCGGAGGCATTGGCCACGCAGGGCATCGAAGTGACGCTGGTGGAGCGTTCCAAAACGCTTTTTGAGTCCGTCGATGAGGAGATTTCAGCCATCGTGGATCAGGAGTTATCCGCAAGGGGCGTGAAGGCCATCCGGGGAGTCACAGTAACGGCTCTCCTTGCCGGAGGTGGCGGGCAAGTGCAGCGCGTGGTCTGGCAGGGTGGTGACAGCAGCGGAGCGGAGGCCGATTTCGTGGTGCTGGCGACCGGAGTCCGTCCCCGCACGCGCTTGGCGGTGGAAGCGGGCATCCAACTGGGTCCCACCGGCGCCATCGCCGTGAACGAATATATGGAAACCAGCGCCGCAGCGGTGTTTGCAGCCGGGGATTGTGCGGAGTCCTTCCATCGGGTGAGCGAGCGTCCCACGTACGTTCCGCTGGGCACCACGGCCAACAAGCAGGGCCGCGTGGCCGGCCAAAACGCGGGAGGCATCCGCGCCCGCTTCCACGGGATCGTGGGCACGGCGGCTCTCCAGGTCTTTTCGCTGGAAGTCGCCCGCACTGGCTTGAGCCTTGCGGACGCCCATGTTGCCGGATTCCGTCCCCGCCATGCCATTGCGCGCGCGGCGAATCGAGCCCGTTATCTGGGCGGCAAGGACCTGACCGTGATGCTGGTGGCGGACCCTGCTAGCGGCCGTCTGCTCGGCGCGCAGATGGCGGGGCCCGAAGGGGTCGCCAAGCGCATCGATGTGTTTGCGACGGCGCTCGAAGCCCGGATGACCGTCGAACAGATCGCTCAACTTGACCTCAGTTACGCTCCGCCCTTTGCCCCCGTGTGGGATCCGGTCCTGATAGGCGCGCAAGAGATGCTGCGCGAGCTAAAACGCTGAAGGCGCTTTCAGTAGATTCTTGAGAGCGAAACCAACCCGCCTCAGATATCATGGGATAAATTTGAATCCGTTTCCATCCTTCGGTAGCGGCGCAGTTTGCTGTAGCGGCGCTCTATGAGCGCCGGAAACCGTTGAGGATACAAGTTCGGCGCTCATAGAGCGCCGCTACAGCAAACAAACTGAGACACTACCCATCCTTACCCTTGCGTTTTTCGCGCCTGGCGTGACGCTTTTGTGTTGTGAACGCTTGCCTCACGACATTAAGATTGGTGTAGGCCGTCATTTCCACCGCTCCATTTGATTCTGGCGGCCCTTTCACCTTGGAGGTGCGCAATGGCTGCTACAACCGCCAAGAAAACCGCTATTCCGTTCGAGCTATCAACCTTGGATGGAAACAAACAATCGTGGAAGGACGGCTTGGCCAAAGGCCCGGTGTTGCTTGCCTTCTTCAAAGTCGGATGCCCGACCTGCCAGTTCACCTTCCCGTTTCTGGAGCGGATTCATCAGCGCTTCAGGGATCGTGGCGTTCAAATCTGGGGAATCTCCCAGGACACTGCGCAGGACACCCGCAAATTCGCCCAGGCATATGGAGTTACCTTTCCCATCCTCATTGACGAAAAGCCTTATAAGGTCTCGGCCCAGTACCAGGTGCAATTTGTCCCGTCGCTTTTCCTGGTTACGCCGGACGGCCACGTGGAAATTTCCGGAGACGGATTTGCAAAACAGGATTTGCTCGGCATCCACCGGTATTTTGTGGAGCATTATTCAACCACACCGCCGCCCCTTTTCGGCGCCGATGAGAAGATTCCTGAATATAAGCCCGGTTGAACTTCCAAAGCTTAGCCCCCGGTGGGGGCAACCGGCTCCGGGCGGAGATTGGCCGCGTTGAAGCTGGAATTCTGAGTCTCAGCCAGTCGTTCTCCGCCCCCTTTTTGTGGCTTCGCGCCTTTGCGTGATGCTTCTTATAGAATAAGCCAGTGGTTTGAAATACCCGGATTCGGTCAACCTTCCAATATGCGCAAACTTCCAAAACCCAAACCTCTTCGCGCCTCCAAGCTCGTCAAACAAAAAGCGCGGGCTCTCATCGGTTCGCCCAAACCCTCGCGGCCTCTCGAGGCCCGCAAGGACAAGCCTCCCAAGCACAAGAAGCGGGCTGCAACCCTGGCGTCTGAAGGGTAGTCCTGCTTTTTCCGCTTGATGCGTTGCTTCATACCGCGAGCGGGCTTTTCGCGGCTACCTGCTCTACCTTGGCCAGGTTGCAAGCCCTTTTGCTTTTATAGGAAGCACAGATGTAATCTAAAGGTGGGTTGGATTCCACCGTCACAGCGGGCGAGCAGGTGAAGCATTGGATGGCAGCAAGCTTGAACCCATTCTGGAAGAAATTAGATTGCTGGCTGCTTCCGAGCGGGTTCGAATCACCCAACACGCTCATCAGGAGATGATCGAGGAGGCAATCCGCCTTGACGATGTCCTGGAAGCGATACGAACCGCAGAAATTCTGGAAAGCTATCCCGAGCATCGCCGTGGCCCGTGTTGTTTGTTGAACGGTTCGGCTCGCACCGGGCGCCCGCTTCATATCGTGTGTACGACGGCCCGCCCTCTTCTGATTGTCATTACAGTTTATGAGCCAAAGTTGCCGAAATGGATAAGCGCGACGCAAAGGAGGCCGCGATGAATTGTTCCGTGGAAGGCTGCCCAGGAGAGTATGAGGAGCAAACTGTGGTTCACACGGTGCGTTACCAGGGTGATGTGGTTGTGATTGACCACGTTCCTGCGGAAGTCTGCACAGTCTGCGGCGACGTTTTGTTGAAGCCCGAAACGGTGCGAAGGATTGAAGGTCTGCTTAAGGAAATGGGCCAGCCGGCACGGAGGGTTCCATTGTTCGAATTTGCCTGACCCCTCACCCCGGCCCTCTCCCCGCAAGCGGGGAGAGGGTGCCGCAGTTTGCTGTAGCGGCGCTCTATGAGCGCCGGAAGGTGTTGATAAATAAAATTCGGCGCTCATAGAGCGCCGCTACAGCAAGCAAACTGAGACACTACTCCTGCAAAAGTTCTTGGCATTTCATTACTTATCGTATAGTATTGTAAGAGTATACATGAGTTCGGGGAGACATTGTTTCATGGGCAGGTCGATGGTCATAGGCCGTGGTTGGGAAGAATGGATTCCGGCGCCACCCCTCGGTCGGTCGCGCCGCCCCTTGGGCCGTCGAGGAACAAAACCCGGCGGGGTATCAAGAATCCCCAGTAAAAATGCGGGTTTTAGTCTTGTGGAAACCGCCAATCCGGGCGTGGTGCAGCAAATGAAGCGCAAACCATTGAAAACAAGAGACCAAAATTGCCCTCGAGGAACAAAGCCATTGCGAGAGAGTGAAAACCCCAGTAAAAATGCTGGTGCGAGCAAAAAGGGGAGAAAAAAACAATCTTTTTTGCCTGTGGAAAAGTCTGTAATCCACTGATAACATGGAGAAATGGAATGGTACAAAGCCATTCAAAGCCATTATCAAAGCCATTGAGAAGTCGGATAACCTATAGATGATGCGTGAGTTACGTCGATTTCAGGAACAAAGCCACGTAACCTATTTAAAATCAAGGGCAGATGATCAATTTTGGCTTTGATCGCGCAACAACCCAGTTCAAAGCCAAATCAAAGCCAAGAAATCAGCATTCGCTGGTATGCGCCACCCGACGTGCCGCCAAGCTCGTCAAACAGAAAGCGCGGGGAATCGTTGGCTCGCCCAAGCCCTCGCGTCCGCTTGAAACCGGCAAATACAAACCTCCCAAGCACAAGATGCGCGCCGTGCCAGTGGATTTTGAGGACTGACCGGCCGTTCAGCCATACCGTCATATTTCCATGAAAAATGACGGTATGGTATGCAACGTCACTTCAGCCGAGACAGCCTTCACCTTCTTCACCTTTGCGGTTGACTCGCTCCGCCCGGTGCCCTACCATGTCCGCACTGTGATCGCGGGTCATTGCAATAACGGGGGCTCGGCTCCGGAGTCCTTAGTCTGGGAATCGGGATGAAAATCGTCAGTATTGGCGAAGTCTTATGGGATGTGGTGGGCGCGGAGGAGCACTTGGGTGGCGCCTCGTTCAATTTCTCCGCGCACGCGCGGAAGCTAGGCCACGAAGTGTTTTTCGTAAGCGGGGTCGGGCAGGACGAGCGCGGTCAACGCATCCTCGGCCGCATGGAGCAGATGGGGCTTTCCACGCGCTACGTCCGGATTGCCCCGGAAGCCGCTACCGGTTTGGTCACGGTTGAGCTCAGCGAGGGTGGCCAGCCTCGATTCACGCTGCGCCGTCCGGCGGCGTATGATTATCCTGGACTCAGCGACGATCTAATCTCTGAACTTGTCTCGCCTCCTCCCGATTGGATCTATTTCGGAACGCTTTCGCTGATTTCGGAATGCGTAAAAAGCCTCGCCTTGCGCTTGATCTCGGCGGCTCCGGCGAGTGGAAGGTTTTATGACGTGAACCTGCGGCCGCAATCGTACAGCAAGACATTGGTGCACGAACTTCTCTCTGTCGCGAACGTGGTCAAACTGAACGATCAGGAAATTGGCGAAGTAGACGAGATGCTTGGAGGCCGTAACGATTCCGTCGAAAAGTTTTGCCGCAACCACGCTCACGAGTTTGGCTGGGAAGCCGTTTGCGTGACGCGAGGAGCGGAGGGCTGTGCCCTGTTCATGCGCGGTGAATACCTGGAATCGCCGGGCTACAAGGTCAGAATTGCCGATGCGATCGGCGCCGGGGATGCATTTGCCGCAGCATTTCTGCACGGCTATCAAAGCGGCTGGCCCGCGGCCAAGATCGCCGACTTTGCCAACCGCGTGGGCGCGCTCATCGCCAGCCATCCCGGAGCCATCCCCGACTGGAGTATTGAAAATGCGCTGGCGATTTAACGGGCGTGTAGCCGGCAACGTGAAAAACAAAGGGTCGATGCTTTGGCGGGCGTGTTCGAAGCAGGGGCATTGTAGTGCCGAAAGGGCGCCAGCAGCGCCGTTAGCTCTTTTTGACCGAAAAATATCAAATTGCCTTTCGGAGGGCCTTTTATGCCCAAAATTTCCAGCACGAAACTGATGGTGGCGGCGATTCTGGGATTTTTCCTCTACGGCTCCATTGCGTCCATGCTCGGGACTTTATTGCCGTACCTTTCCGCGCGCGATCACTTGAGTCCGGTGCAGATGGGCGACGTGGCACTGGTGCAGGCGCTGGGTCTGGTGATCGCCTCCATCGTAACCGGCCCGCTGATTGATAACCGCGGAAAAAAGACCGGCATGATTCTGGGCTTGGCGCTGATCGTGATGGCGCTCATCGGTCTGCCTGCGTCGACCGGCTGGGTCATGGTGGCCGGCTCCATGTTTCTGCTGGGACTGGGTGGCGGCACTATTGTGAACGCTTCGAACACCTTGGTCAGCGACCTGAGTGAGGAAAAACGCGCTTCGTTTTTCAGCCTGGCGCATGTTTTCTTTGGCGCGGGCGGCCTGTTCACTCCTTTAGTAGCCGCAAATTTACTGGGTGGAAACGGAATCAAGCTCAGCATCCTGGTGGCGTCTGTGGCCGTGGTGGTGACGCTGATCATGTTTTTCATCGCCATGCCGCCGCCCACGCGCGAGCGCGCCTTCGGTTTCTCCGCGGCGCTTGACCTCAAGGGAAAACCCTTGCTCGTGCTCCTTTCTTTCTTTGTGTTCCTCTACGTCTCCTGCGAAGTCGGATTCTGGAACTGGCTGCCGAAATACATGATGTCTGAAGGCATCTCGCAAAAGAGCGCGCTCAACATTCTGGCTTTGGGATTTGCTTCCGGCATGTTGGTGGGCCGCGTCATCGCCGTGAAAGTCCTGGCGAAAGTGCGCGCCTCCACGGCAGCGCTGGTCTGTGCGGTGCTGATGGTGGGCGTCATGTTCTGGGCCTTGCGCTCGCCCAGCCCCATGATGGCTTGGGTCAGCGTCTTCGCAAGTGGCGTAGTGATGGGACCGGTCTTTCCCAGCTCGATGGCCATGACCGGCGATGCTTTCCCGGTGATGACGGCAACCTGCCTCGGCATTGTCAGCACCGCAGGCTGGGCCGGAACCGCTGTCAGTTCTTACGTGGTCGGCGCCATTGCCGGACAAGATGTGAACCGCCTCCACACCGCCCTGCTCATCTTCCCGGCCGCAGCCGTCATGATGGTGATTCTTGGCTCAGTCCTGCAGCCGATGCTGAGCAAGCCAGGACTGGCGGCGACTGCCTCGGCTTGAGTCGCGAGGGACTCAAGGGCGCCGCCAAGGCGATGGGATTCCGGCACGAAAGGCGGAAGGGCTTGGCGGAAGTGAGTCGGAATCGAACCGACCGGCCCGCCAGAGGCAGGCCCACAGGATTTGAAGTCCTGGGCGGACACCAGCCCACATGCACTTCCGCCAGTAGTGTGCATCAGGTTGAGTGATCTGGCAAGATGCATGCATCGCCGCCCCAAACAAGTTTTCATCATTCTACTCATGGAGTGTCCACGTTACGAGTAGACCGTGTAACGCCGCCGGCGCGGTGGCAACTGCCGGCAGAATGCCAGCGCTACGATAGGGAAGAAGCAGCGGGAGGATTTTTCAAGGATTTTGAGGCAGGGGCGTGATGCTGTCTTGCTTGTGCTTCATAAAGTGCCGGTGAATATCGGGCCAGAATTCCCGTAAGCCGTTGCCGACGCCCCGGGTCATGAATCCCCAACCCAGGTTTGCCATGAAAATTCCTAAATGGCAGTTGCCGGCTGGATAATAGGTGCAAGAAAGTCCCGCTGACCCCATATTGGCCAGGACATTCGATGCATTAAAGGTCTCATGGCCGGAATCGGTGCGGGTCACAAAGAGCTGAGCGAGAGCGTAGAGCATCCGCCGCTTGACGGTACCGTGATTCTTGCGGAAGTAACGCGGGTCCTGGCGCAGCAATACGGGAAAAGCGAACATGCCGAGCATTCTCATGCTGGCCATATCGGTATAGGAAGCGCCGATGCGTTTTGCATATCCTTCGAAACCGGTGCCGTAACCTGGCGGAGCGTCTTCAGATTGGTAGAGGCCCGCCTTGAGGGCGGATTCGGTGATGGTGACGGGGTCAAGAACGGTTCGGACCGCCATATCGAGTTTTTCCCGCGCGGTCAGGGGCGGGGCATTTTCGTCGTTCGTGACGTTGAAAGAAGGAAAAATCCACAGGACGCGCTTCGGAGTGTTGTCATTGGAATTGGAATCGGAATTAGAACTCGACGCAGAATTGGAACTGGAGTTGGATGCCTGCGCAGAGTTGCCCGAGGATCCCGGTGTTGATCCCGTTTGCTGGGCCATTGACAGTGGGCACAGCGCCGCGCATAAGAGCCCGATGGCAGGCAAAGCCCATCCGATGCGGGCAAATGATTTCAGGGCCGGAATTGTTTTTTGCATGATTCTTTTGATGATCTTCTGCAAGGTCCAGGGCTTAAAGATAATTTTACTCGAATTTTTGCATTTCCAGTTCATGATTTGGAAAGTGGCTTGTTAACCTGGATGACTCATGAAGACGGTCAGGGCAAGGTCTCAACCCTGCCGAAAGTGGGGTCCGAAGCAACAAGAATATGCCGGGCCGAAGTTGCGGAATTATTCTAAGCCCACGGCGGCTTCGCAGAACATGGCATCGGTTATCATGGAGAAAGCCGGGCTGGCGCTTTGCCGCTCCGGTGGCCGGTCCACCTCAGGCCGATGGAACCGTTTCGATTACTTGACCATACCGCGGATGCCGGTTTCGAAGCGTTCGGGGAAACGCTGGAGGAGACGTTTTCCAACGCCGGGCTGGCCCTGGTGGACCTTTTCGTGGACATTAAATCCGTCGAGCCGCACGAAGAGGTATTAATTGGAGCAAGCGGCAGGGACTTCTGCGCATTGCTGGTGAATTTCCTGAGTGAGATACTGTTCCTGGAGGACGCCGAAGGTTGGCTGTTCTGCGGATTTGAAGTCCAGTTTGATGACGGTCCGGCGCTCCGCGCAAAAGCTCGTGGTGAAAAGTTTGACCGTTCGCGGCGCCAGGCAAAAACTTTGGTGAAGGCCATTACCTACCATCAACTGTTGCTGGAGAAGGTGTCCGGCGGATGGCGGGCGCAGGTCTATGTGGATATTTGAGTTTTCAAAACCCGGTTCGGAAAGAAAGCCGGGCGCTCTCCCGCGCTACTTCTGCGCCTTCGCTCTCATTCTGCCTCTGCTTCTCTCTCACCCGCTGCTTGCGGCTGAAGGTGAATACCAGGTTCAGCAACTGAAGCCGAATGTTTTCGTCTGGATTCCCGAGGATGTCGTGGACCTCGACGGCGATCCCCAATACAGCCGCGCGGCTGCGGTGGGATTCGTCATCACCCCTCAGGGCGTGGTGGTGATTGGAGCCAGCAACAATCCCCTGCACGCCCGCGAAGTGCTCTTTGAGATTCGCCGCCGCACGGATGCCCCGGTCATCGATGTGATTGACCTGGACGCGGATGGCGATCAAGTGCTGGGCAACGAAGTCTTCGCCGAACAGCGCGCCCAAATTATCTCCACAGCCCGCACCGCCGCCCAAATGCGGACTTACCAGGGCCAGCTCTCCGCCCGGCGAATCCACGATTCGGAACTCCGCTCCCACCTGCGAGGTATTCACTTCACCCTGCCCACCCAGACCTTTGACCGTCAAATGGCGCTCCGGGCGGGCAGCGAGGAAATCCGCATTTTGCGGGAAAACACTGGCGTGGCAGGAGAAACCGGAGGGGACGCTGTCGTGTTTCTGCCGCAAGAGAAAATTCTCTTTCTCGGCGATCTTTATGACAATGGGTACGTTCCCTCCATGGACTCGCGCGACATTCGCCGCTGGATTGCCGCTCTTGGACAGCTTGAGACGTGGGAGGCTGATACGTTTGTGCCCGCCCACGGCCTTCCCGGCTCCCGCCAGGATATTGAGAGCTTCCGGCGCTTCCTGCAGTGGATCGTTTCCGAAGTTCAAACACGCATTCAGGAAGGGAAATCCCTGAGGCAGGTGAAACAAGACCTTCTCACTTCGTCACAATTCCGCCTTCATGCTTGGGAGAACGTCCCGCAAACGTTGGCGGTGGTTTACCAGCAACTGGTCCACGCTCCGGATTCTATCCCCGGAGGCGCTGCCAATGGCCATGGCGCCTCGCACGGAACAGTCCGGCCAAAACCCACGGGAGCCAATGAATCCGGCTCCGCAGGTCCTGGCTCCGGCCTGCGGAGGTAGGGCGGTTTTTCTTTTGGCCGCCAGGCTAGCTGAAGATCTGACAGCAAGCAGTAATCCTGGCGGATCACAGTGAGCCAAGTCAAGTTATAAGAAATTTCTATAACGAACGCCAAGGGCCGCCGCTTCACCTCTGTTACAATTCTAAGCGGAGCCTTTTACCCATCATGGACTATGACCAACTTACCAGTTTCCTCGAAGTTGCAAAGCTGCAGAGCTTTTCCCGCGCGGCAGAAAAGCTCTATCGAACGCAACCGGCCATCAGCGCGCAGGTGCGCTTGTTGGAGCAGGAGTGCGGCGAAAAGCTTTTTGACCGCAGCGGCAAAAAGGTAATGGTGACGCCAGCAGGCGAAATCCTGCATCGCTATGCGGAAAGAATCATCGGGCTGCACAAAGAAGCCTTGCAAGCAGTGGCAGAGCTCAACCAGACGGTGCGCGGCAAGTTGCTCATCGGCGCAAATGAAGCCACCTGCCTCTACGTTCTGCCTAAAACCTTTGCGCGCTTCAAGCACCTTTATCCGCTTGTCCAGATCAGCATTTACCGCAACTTCAGCCACAAGATCATGCAAAAGGTGCAGGAAAGCGCGGTGGAGCTGGGCATTGTGACGCTGCCGATCACGGCCACCAACATGGAAGTAATTCCGGTATTCAAAGACGAAATGCAAGTGGTGGTCCCGGCGAATCACCCCATGGCCCGCAAGCGTAGCGTCACGGTTGAAGAAGTGGCGAATTACCCGTTAATCCTTCCCAAGACGGGCAATACGCGGGTGGTGATTGACCGCTTGCTGCGCGATTTCCGCCAGCACGTGCAGATTTCCATGGAGTTGGCGAGTGTCGAGACGATCAAAAAGTTTGTGGGGGCTGGCCTCGGCATTTCGATCATCAGCAGGACCTACGCCCAGCCGGAAGTGGCTGCCAATCTGCTTAAGCTGATCCCATTGGAAGGTGATAAGCTTTTCCGTGAGTTGGGGCTGGTTTACCGCCGCGACCGCTATCTTTCCCTTCCGGCCAAAGTATTTATTGAGGCCGTCCGCGAGTCCACCCGGCCCGCCGGCGCTGGAGCTCCGATTCCCGCAAAGACGACAGCCGCAACGTAGCGCCGGGGAGAGTGTTTGCTCCGGTTCTGCCCTCGAAGCCGGGGAAACTGCCGGAATCGCCCGAGCCAATAGAGAAAGCTTGTCCGAATGCCTAAAGGGGAAAAACCGCTGGCGGTGATGAAGTTCGGGGGAACATCCGTAGGAAGCGCGGAACGGATGCAGCACGTTGCCAGCCTTCTTATCGAACACTCAAAGCGGTTTGACTTAGTGGCGGTGGTTTCCGCCATGGGCGGCGTGACCGATATGCTGATCCGTGCTGCAGCGGAAGCCAGCCACGGCGACCGCGATCACTGGAAGGGCGTGCGGCAAGAAATTGCCCGCCGTCACCGCGAAGTTGCGGACAACGCCCTGACCGCAAGCGAACAAGCCGTTGTCCTCCCCCGGCTGGCCGAACAGGTGGGCAATTTTGAAAATTTGTGCTCGGGTTTCTCGCTGGTGAGGGAAGTCACTCCCCGCGCCCTGGATACGCTTTCAAGCCTTGGTGAAGTGATGTCCGCCACGCTGGTATCCGCCATCCTGCGTAGCCTGGGTTGTCCGTCGGAGGCCGTGGATGCCACGGAACTCATTGTGACGGATGAAAACTTCGGCAACGCTACCCCGCTTTTTGACGAAACCCACCCGCGCCTTCGCCAACGCCTGGGCGCGGCGCGGCGGCGTGGCATTCTGCCGGTCATCACCGGATTCCGGGGCGCCACGCGCGACGGCCTCTGCACCACTCTCGGGCGCGGTGGCTCCGATTACAGCGCCACCATCGTTGGCGCTGGCCTCGATGCGGACGAAATCTGGATTTGGACGGACGTGGATGGGGTGATGACAGCCGATCCGCGCCTGGTGTCTTCAGCCCGCATCATCCCTGAGATTTCTTACCGCGAAGCCATCGAGCTCTCCTTTTTTGGCGCCAAAGTGCTGCACCCCAAAACCATCCAGCCGGTGATGAAGAAGAAGATTCCGGTGTGGATCAAGAACACCTTCAATCCCACTTGCCCCGGCACCCAAATCTGCCCCTCATCTTCCAGTTCCTCTCCCGGTGTCAAAGCCATCACTTCCGTCAGCAAGGCGCACTTGATCACCCTGACCGGGAGGGAAGTCATGCCTTTCGCCCAATTGGCGGCTCGAACCTTTGCCGGCCTGGGCCTGGAAGAAGTGGATACTCTGATGGTGACGCAATCCTCGGCGGACAACATTCTCTGCTTCGCCGTGCGGGATTCCGACCTGAAGCGGGTGAAGGCCAAGCTCGAAAAGGTCTTCGAGCTGGAAATCATGCATGACCACATGGTTGCGATTGAGGTCATGCCACACGTGGCTATCGTGGTGACCATCGGCGAGAATATGAAAGGTACGCCCGGGATTGCCGGCCGCGCCTTCACCGCCCTCGGGCGCAAGGGGATCAATATCATCGCCATTGCCCAAGGCTCTTCCGAGCTCTCCATTTCCTTCGCGGTAAAATCCAACGAAGTGAAAGAGGCGGTGATGGCGGTGCATGAGGAATTTGAACTTTAGCGCAGACTGGGTCTTCAGGCCTGCGGCTTTTCCGTGTCGCCAGCAGCAGACCGCGGACTCAAGTGGCAGCCACGGGCAGCGATTTTCTGTCCGCGGGCTTTTTATTTGACGGAAACCCATGGTGAGAAATACGCTCGCCTTGGCTACCACCGCTGTGCCGGGCTTTCCACGCTCATCATGGCCACTGCCTATCTTCAATGCATCGAGGAAGCTTGCGGCGAGCGGCAGGACCCTCGCAAGGACGCGCACCAGTGCGCAAGCTGTGGCGGGCTGCTGGAAGTGCGCTATGAGTTTGACCCGTATGAGCCTGAGACGCTTCGCCGGGCATGGCACCAAAGACGATTGAGCGGTGAACCCATTGACCGCAGCGGTGTTTGGCGGTTCCGCGAGCTGATCCCTTTCGTCAATCCCACGGACCGGATTATCTCACTTTCCGAAGGGTCCACGCCCCTCACTGGTACGCGCCGCGCCGGCTGGTGGGCGGGACCAGTCCATTTGACCATCAAGCACCAAGGCAATAATCCCACGGGATCCTTCAAGGATCTTGGCATGACCGCCTGCATCACCCGCGCCGCGTCGCGCAATGTCCGCCGGGTCGCCTGCGCCTCTACCGGGAACACTTCTTCCTCGATGGCGGCCTATGCGGCGCGCGCCGGCATGAAGTCCATTCTGTTCGTTCCTTACCGCCAGATCTCAGCGGCGAAGCTTGCGCAGGCGCTCGATTTCGGGGCGATCGTGGTGGAAGTGGGCGACACTTTTGACCAGGCTTTTGGTCTGCTGCGACAGATTGCGCCGGAGTTCCGTCTCTATCTGGTAAACTCCGTCAATCCCTTCCGCATCGAGGGCCAGAAAACGATTGTGGCGGAATTGATGGAGCAGCGTGCTTGGCGCCCGCCGGATTATATTGTCGTGCCGGGCGGCAATCTGGGCAATGCCTCCGCCATCGGCAAGGGCTTGCGCGAGTTGAAAGAGATGGGATTCATCGAAAAGGTTCCGAAGATCGTGGTGATCCAGGCTGCCGGGGCGAATCCCTTTTACCGGACGTTCAGTTCTGGCTCTGCGGAGTTGATTCCCGTCGACCCACCACAGACCGAGGCCACTGCCATCCGCATTGGGCGGCCGGCGAACTGGAAGAAAGGCATTCGGGTGCTGCAATGGTCCGGCGGACTCTCGGAGTCTGTGACGGATGAAGAGATTTTTGAGGCGAAGCGCGTGCTCGCCGAAGACGGTGTTGGCTGCGAACCTGCCTCCGCCGCCACCGTGGCCGGAGTCCGCAAGCTCTGCCGCGCCGGCAAAATTGAGAGGCATGCGGACGTCGTGGCCATCCTCACCGGCCATCAGCTCAAGGACACGGATTACATTATGCGGCATCGTTCTGAAGGGGAAGAAAACAGCCGGCGGCTGCGCGTGGAGGCATCGCTTGAAGCGCTGCGCAAAGTCTTGGAACAGGCCCTGGCCAGAGGGTAACTGCGGAACGGCTTGCGCACCGCGGGCTTTTTGGATGGATGATGTTTGACCGTAAGAAACGCCAGCCGGGATAAAATTTCGCATCTCGCAATTTCTGCAGAATGTTGCAGGTGAATCAATCAGAGCGAGCCGCTTCGGCATAGTTTCCAGGTGAGGGCTTTCCAGGCTTTGATTAGACAAAATGAATCGATTCTGTGACAGGGTGGGGTCGGTCTGGAGATCGTGCCGCGACCAAAAGTCGAGACTAGCGATGTGATATTATCGGCACTGACCCGGACAAGTTCGGGTTGGGGGATACGCCTGCCGAGGATCGAACGATGGCGTCCGTACCCACTATCTCTGTGAGCGATGACAGACAAAATCGGCACATACACGGTTAAGGTCTTTTGGCCCAACGTCGGCAGTTTGAGCGACTACCCCCAATCGACTCACAAGATCCTGGGATATATTCGAGATTCGAGGCCGTCGCGAAAGGACGCGATCGACTGGACGTGCAAGACATTCGGAGTTGTTCACGAGTTCGCTCGGAAGCTTCTTAATATTTTCCAAGCGGTAGGCGTATTGGGGTCCTCAGACTCATGCTACGAGCTTACACAGATCGGGAAGGATTTCCTCAACGGCGACCCGCAAATATTGTTCCATGCGTTCTCCAAGGCAGTCGCTGGCTTCGAGGGAATCCTTGACATCCTGGCGTCCCAAGGACCGCTTCCCCTCAAAGAACTGGAGCAAATTTGGGCAGAAAGGATGAAGCCACTCGCCTTTGCGAAAAACCAGTGCCCGATTCGCTACAACTGGCTGCGGGGCTTTGGATTTGCCTCCCTTGTGGCACATCAGATCTTCCTGACAGAGACCGGTCTAAAACTTGTCGCGTCCTTGCGGCTTGGAAGGGCTCCAACAGAGAGTGCAAAAAGAGGGATGTCTCATGGAGACCTTGAGGACAAGATCAAGATTATTGGAGAATTCTTCGAGTTCGAGGCAAAGAAACGAGCAAGTATAAATGACGCACTCCCGACTTATGCGCTGAAGTTGCGGGAGGGGGATCGCCAGTTGGATTGTCTGTGGGTCCGTTACATCCCTTTTGCGGGCAAGGTGACGTTTCCAGTGGAGATCCAGCTTGGGGGAAATCTTGCGGATGCACTCGACCGCCTTGAGACTATCTCTCAACATGTTCAGAGGGCAATCATCGTAACAACGGAGGATCAGGAGAGCACGATCATCGAGCGGCTGAGGGTAAAAAGGTCTCACCTCCTCGACAAACTTACCATAATCTTTGTGGACGACGTTTACAAAGCCGTCGAGGCCGCGAGCGTTCTAAGCGCCTTGGCGAGGAAGCTTTTTGCGAACTAGAATGGCAGACCTAGAAGAGGAAATGCGTTGTGAAGTAAAGACTTGGGCACAGAACTGGCTGGCGAGCCATCGCAAAGGATGGAAGGTCGAGGTCTTTGACACCCCTCGATCAAGCGTTTCGGCCCTTCTCTATTCGATAGGACTCAATCAGGCCTTCCCTGCCTCAGACTCGTTTCAGTTTTCCGTTGACATAACGGGAGTGCTGAAGCGAGGAAGCAGGACTGAACTGGCTTTCGTCGTGGTCAAGCCCCGGCCAATCTGCGTTAAGGACATCGGTCCTCTTTTGATGTGCTGCCGCCTCGCCCTGCCGACCGTCTCGATAATTCTTTCCGCGAAGGGAATGTCAAGATCGCTAAACCTCCTGTTAAACACCTACAATAGGATTGACCTGTTGGAATACGGGAGCGGAAAGCGAATTAAGGTTGGAACTTGGGACAACGGCAGGAAGCAGGTAGACCCAGCGTCTGTAATCCCGCCAGGAGAGCTCGGGTAGCCCGTTCGTGAATTCGGGGGCGTGACCCTGATTGAGCCGTGCTTACGAACCAGGTTGGCCCAAGCCAACGAGGCCAAGATATTTCCCGCCAAATTCAACCATGCAAGAAACTTTTCGGCAAGAAGTCCGGCTGCTCACCACGCGTCTAGGAAATGTGGTGAAGGAACACTCGGGAGAGCGGGTGTTTGGCGCTATCGAGCAGCTTCGAAGGCTTTCCAAAGAAATCCGGCAGAATCCAAGGCAGGCGCTCTTTGAAGAAAATGACCAAGCCGTCCGTGGCCTCTCGCTCGCCGACGCTAAGGACGTTGCCCACGCCTTCAGCCTGTTCTTCCACTTGGTCAATCTGTGCGAAGAGCGTGAGCGCATTCGCCGTCTGGATCATTATGCCCGCCAGGAATCCGGGGCGCCGCGCTCCATCCGCCACACCCTCAACGAGCTTCGCAGCCATCGCGTGCCGCAGTGGGCGCTGGCGGACCTGCTCAACTCAATGAGCATTGAGCCGGTCCTCACCGCCCACCCCACGGAAGCCAAGCGCCGCAGCGTGCTGAACCACCTCCACCGCATCAGCCGCGCGCTCGAGGCCGCTTGCGGCGGAATTTCGCAAGAGCTTGAAGAGTCGCTCGACCCTTGGGTGGAAGCTCTGTGGCTGACAGAGGAAATCCGCGAACGGCCCGTGACCCCGCGCGAAGAACTGGAAAGCGCGCTGGTTTACTTTGACCGCACCATCTACGGGCTGGCTGGTGATTTCTGGGACGACTTCAGCCGGCAATTACAGAGTTTCTATCCATCCCTTCGTGTTCCGGCGCCTTTCCTGCATTTCGGCTCCTGGGTGGGAACCGACCGCGACGGCAATCCCAACGTGACGCCGCAGACGAGCCTTGCCGCCGCGGAGCAGTTTCGGCAGAGCGTGCTCCAATACTATCTCTTAGCTTGCGACCGCCTGCTGGCGCATCTCTCCATTTCTTGCCGGAGCCCCCAAGTCAGGCAGACGCTTCGACGCAGCCTGGCGCGGGACGCAAAGCGCTTCGCGGGGCTCAAAGTCTTGGAGTCGATCGACCAACCTCACGAGCTCTACCGCCAGAAGCTGCGCGTGATGATCTGGCGTTTGCGGCGCACCCGCGAACGGTCATCCGGCGCCTATGAGAGTTCGCGGGAATTCATTCAGGACTGCCGCCTGATTGAGGATGCTGTCCGCAATCAGGCGGGGGAAAGGCTGGCCCGGATGGGCGTCCGGCCTTTGCGGGTGGCGGGCGAGGTGTTTGGCTTCCATGCGGCTGAGCTCGATTTCCGCCAGCACGCTTCCGTAGTCCGCTCTGCGGCGGCAGCGCTGCTGCGAGCCGCGGACCTGCCCACGGAGCCCGAACCGGAAAGAATCCGGTCGATTCAGCGCCTGCTGGCTTCGCAGAAGGGCCAGGGCAAGCTCCCGGCGGCGGCGCGCGCCATTCTGGCGGAGTTTGAAACGCTGAAAAAAATCCAGGAGGCCAACGGCGAGGAGTCCGCGCATCGTTACATTGTTAGCATGACGTCACGAGTCTCGGACGTTTGGGATGTTTTGCTGCTTGGCAGCCGGTGCGGTTTGGTCCATGTGAGTTCGGGAAAGGTGCGCCTGCGGTTTGACGTGATTCCTTTGTTTGAGACTTATGACTCCCTGCTTGCCGGCTATGAATTGATGGATCAGCTTCTTTCCGATCCTCTTTATCGCCGCTTGATTCACAGCCGGGGTGACATGCAGGAAGTCATGCTGGGCTATTCGGACTCGGTAAAAGACTCTGGATATCTTGCTGCAAACTGGTCATTGTTCCGCGCCCAGGAACAACTGAACAAAGTGGCCATGCGGCATGGCGTGAAGCTGGCGCTGTTCCACGGCAAAGGCGGCACCATCGACCGGGGCGGTGGAATGTCCTACCGCAGCGTCGTCGCGCAGCCCCACGCCGCTCCCGGGGGCCGCATGCGGATCACCGAGCAGGGCGAAGTCATCTCCGTGAAGTACTCGCATCCTGCCATTGCCAAGCGCAACATTGAGCAGCTTGTCTCTTCCGTGCTGGATGCAAACCTGCTCCATCCCAAACGCATTGACCGCGCCTTGGTTGGCAAGTGGCAACAACAGGCCGCGGAACTTGCCGAGACCAGCCGTGCATTTTACCGGAAGCTGGTTTACAGCACGCCCGAATTTCAGCAGTATTTTGACGAAGCCACGCCCATTGATTTGATCGATCAGTTGCGTTGGGGTTCACGTCCGGCGCGGCGGCAGCGATCTGCCAGTGTTGAGGACCTGCGCGCCATTCCCTGGGTATTGGCTTGGACTCAGTCCCGCCACTTTCTGCCTTCCTGGTACGGGCTGGGATACGCGCTTGAAGAATTTGAGAAATCGCATTCAGCCGGCCTCGCCTTGCTGCGGGAGATGTTTCAGGGCTGGCCTTTCTTTTCCGTGCTCATTGAAAATGCGGAAGTATCGCTCGCCAAGACGGACCTATACATCGCCCGCCGTTATGCGGCATTGGTGCGGTCGGCTTCGGTCCGCGAGCGAATCTTCGGGCTGATTGAAGAGGAATACCATCGCAGCCGGCGCGCCGTGCTGGCGATTCGTGGCGGTTCCGAGCTGCTCGAGCGCCAACCCGTGCTGCGGGAGTCGATCCGCCTGCGCAATCCCTATGTTGATCCGCTAAACTTTCTTCAGATCCGGTTTCTTGAGCAGTGGAGGTCAGCCTCTCGCCAAGCCTCGCTGGACCTCACGCGCCTACTTCAACTCACTGTAGGTGGCATTGCCTTCGGCATGAAGAGTACGGGATGAGCATTGCGGTTTGATCCTCGGATCGTACGGGGGGACTTGCGCGCATGGGAAATATGCTACAATGAGCGCAGTATCCGGAGCCAGTGCGGGTGAATAGGTAAGCGAAAATTGTTGCGGGCCGTTAGCTCAATTGGTAGAGCAACTGACTCTTAATCAGTAGGTTGAGGGTTCGATTCCCCCACGGCTCACCACTTCTTGTTTTGAATCAAAAAAATAGCAGCAACGGTCGTGCCGTTTGCCGTAGCGAGTCTATGAGCGCCGAACTTGGATCCTCAACGGTTCCGGCCCCTCATAGAGCGCCGCTCCAGCAAACTGAGCCCCACCCGAAGTTTTGGAGGGGAAGGTTGGTTAGGGGTCCCGGCCGCCGGGGTTTACCCGCGGGGGACGGACGGCCACGAT
>Ga0102924_1000546_pt1 | contig 46599 bp, 53 predicted proteins | sample PaiPotPPM11metaG_FD_80116 | JGI IMG/M metagenome (GOLD analysis project Ga0102924, IMG submission 80116) | Iron sulfur acid spring bacterial and archeal communities from Banff, Canada, to study Microbial Dark Matter (Phase II) - Paint Pots PPM... ... | reverse complement strand
CGTTTCTGGCCAACTTCCGGATTGCCAACTATCTGCTCGGAACGACGTCAGATCGGCCGCAATGCGCGTTAGACGGCCAAGTGATGATGAGGATTACGCGGCATGTCATTTACACTTATCTTTTTGACAAGAGCGAAAATCGATGACCCGCAGCAACTTGTACGCTAGACGGTGTGTTCAAAGGCGTAGGTGCTGCGCTCATTCACGCGCCAACTGAAAGGTGAACGAGGAGCGCAATTGCGATGAAGACTGCCTCATATCGTGAAGCTTTCGCCATCGCAGCGCGGTCGCTTAACGCGGCCAAGTTGCGCAGCTTTCTGACGCTGCTTGGGATCATTCTTGCTACAACCACGCTTGATCGTCGTTATGTCGATGGTTAAGCCCTGTTTCGCAACGTCGAGGTAACATGTTACCGATCTCACACTAAGTCGTCGATTCTGTGTAAGCTGACACTTACGGGATGCGCGGTCGGTCCGATGTGGCTGTCCGACACCGAGAGCCTGCTCTGCTCGAGCGGGGCGCAATCAACCAATTTCGGAATTGGACGGGCGGAGGAGGAGGTCATACTCCTTTTTTGGTCCACGTTGAACCATTGGACCACCGAATCGTGTTCGGGGCGATCAGCGTGCCGCTGTATGCGTGATCATCCGGAAAAGTCACTGTGATGCTGGAGCTGTCGATGATCTTCCCGTTCGCGTTGGGCCGCTCGAAATCCGACATATCAATGGTGAGCGAGACAGGTCCGGCGAAGATAACCGCAACCCACGGGCTGCCGTCGGTCCAACTGCCATTCAGATCGAATGCGGTGTTGATGATTTTTTGCCATTGTGATCCGTTGGACCAGTGAATGCTGTTTCCGACGAGTTGACCCGTGTAGCTTCGATCATCCGGAAAGTCCGCCGTGATTTGCGCGTAGCCATCAACAGTCCCGCTCGCCGCCGGCCTGCCAAAGGCCGACATGTCGATCGAGAGCGTTCGGCGTCTGACGGAGATGACAGCATTCCGGGAACTCCCGTCGGTCCAATCGCCATTCAAACTGACTTCGGTGGCAATAGGAGTCCAGTCGGCTGGAAACGTGAGCATCGAGAACAGGTTCACGTCGGCCGGGCACCCGCTGCCGGCCGTCACCACATCGCGGAACTCCCTGTGGTGCCACCGCGCCATGCATAGACCCACAACCCGTTCGGGCTGGTACGTAAAGGGTGATCCGTAGTCCGTCAAGTCTATGTGGTTGCCGTTGTAGTCAGTATTCTGCCCTGCGGAACGCTGTCGGCATGGCGCAACCTCGCTCGTGTAGTCGATGGCATCGATCAAGGCGGCCTCGTAGTTGGAATAGGTATTCCATACTGAGATCAAGACACCCATTTCCCAAAAGCCAACGTCGGCGAGCGAGGGGCCATTTCTCCACGCTTGAAATCCGAGCCTTCCGTTACCAATGCGGTATTCCACGTACGAGATGTCATCCGTGGACCACTTCTCGGCGTCGTTGACGATGCCGCGGTATTTCAAGGCCGGCATGTCGAAGACCACGGCCCCGGCTCCAGGCCCGCTCCCTCCCGCCAACGCATTGGCCCCTGCACGCAACGGCGTCAGATCGATTGTCCGGCCGCCGATGACGATCGACCCGTTGGCCGACGTTATCGCGTCCAGGACGGGATCGCCGAAGGTGACCATGGGGGTGCCATCGGCGGACCGACGTACATAGGCGCCTTTGCGGGAAAGTGAGCCGCGGACACCGCCGCCCTGCGCTTTTGCACCGAACGTCTCAACTACGTAAGCGTTGAGCGCGTTTTGGTCAGCGAACGAGTGTGAGCCGGGTTGTATCACCCCGTTGTTGGTGGCGATTTGGGCACTTCCGTTGCCCTGTTTGTGTATGATTTGGCTCATCGTGAGAATTTCTTGCGGTGCCATCTGGATACCTCCACTCTCATGCGTCATTGGGTCCGCCGTCACCGACGTGTCAGCTCTCAGTCGGAATCTCTTTTTGACTCCAAAAACCGCTGCAGGCCACTATCTATGGCAGCTGCGACGATAACTTCAATTCGGATCGGAAAGCTCTCTAATGTTTGTGCATCTGAAGACCTGAACGTTTCAAAAATTCTTGGATAGGCTTTTGGAAATCTAACCCCTGTCAGACAAGTCTACGATCTTAAGAAGCGACGCCACCGAGACGCCCCAGAAGTCGGCTTATGGGAAGTCTCAGAGATCCTTCCATCCGCGTTCGCCGGGTGGCAGGTAGTACGAATCCACGTGAAACCCGTCACACCACGGAGCGTCACGTCTCAGCGATGCGAGCTGCACTTTCTGCCAGCTTATGCTTCCGATTTGCCCTTACTGCAACTTTATGCTTCCAAAGCGGTGAAATGGATCGGCACACGCCAGACTGATTTCAAAAGACTTCTGTTCCGTCTACTGCGATCTTATGCTTCATTTCACTGCCAATTTTTGGTTCAAGGGACAGGTTCACACCAAAGTGAGCATCCGAGGCACTTTAGGAGGCGCGAGTGGCGAAGGTTGTAATTCAACTCATCAACGATACCGGAGAAGTCGAAGACGAATCGACTCTAATCGCCGGGTCGACCGATCAAGAAGCGGAGCGGGCTTTCGCAAGGGCTGTGCATGAAGCTGCCCCAAAACTGAGCTCCTCCATGGAGCTGGTCGTGGAATTTCATTACAAGGACGGGGATGTCGGTGCTTACAGGACTTTGCTGTGCAGAACCTTTGGGCGCAGTTCACGAGGGACCACGAAGCGTCACACATCATTATCCGTCCCGATACCGAAGAAGGCCAACTGCTGAGTAATCGCCTGCACGCCTCCGCGAGGACGGCCGCTTTGTAGCGCGGGCCGAGGATACAAAATTGGAGCGTGAAAGTTGAAGTTTATAAAAGAGGACCCGCTCTATAACTGGGGCACGAACGACCCAGCCAGCCTCTATATCAATCACACCAGCAAAGAACCTGAGCCTCCGAAGGAATTTGCCTGCACGGTAATCGGTCACTCTGGAATTCTGCGACCAGCCACCATATCGGTGCAAACTGCGGATCTCGAGTTTTTGGGAGCCGGGCTGTTCGGTCCGCCGCGCGACAAGAGCGAGCACCATGGGGGATGGACGGGCGACGCTTACAAATTCGGCGTCTATGCGCACCTGTCCAGCCGCAGCCGACATCATGTCGTGATTTTGCGAACCGATGGCGGAGGTTTCTATTCCTCTGGATGTGAGCCTGACGGCCGCGGAAATGTGGCGACATCTATGCAACACGTGCTCTCCCGAAATGCTATGGGACATTTGTTCCTGCGTGGTTCATACCCATGGCCTCTCCCGGGACAACGGTAGGCGGGAAATCATGGAGGTCTACGCAGAGGGGGGACTCAAAAAAAAGCGAGGTCGCAATGGTGTTCAGGTCTATATCAAAACGAAGTTCAACCCTATAGCGCCCTGCCAACCAGTGGCTTCGGAGTGACCGCCACAATTTCCTCTCTCACAGGTCAGCAAGCAATCTCCCAAAATTACCGCTAACCGCTTGGCGGGTCGGCCTTTCGAATGACAACCCGCCGCATGCCAACCAATGTCCCAGATGCCCGCTTCTGGCTAGCTTCCGGTTTGCCATCCGGGCGTTAGTCGTCGCATGTGGTACGAAGAGTAGTTCTCCCGTTCGTCGTTAGCTTGGAAGACCTGGCACGTGGAATTGAAAATTGAATGCGATCGAACCCGGAAACGCAATATGCGTTGACCACTTTCGCCGGCTAGTTGGATGTCTAAAAAAAAAATAGGTCGGACGTGAGATTCCGTACCTGAGAAACCAAGGCTCTTTGCGGGCTTCTCGCGTTCCCGTATTCTACCCAAGGCCGACGCGATGGACTAGGTCCATAAACCGGGGGTCACTCCGCAGCGGATCAAACATAGGATCCACCGCCAGCCATTGCATTAGGTTTGATTTTTCCCTGAAACCCAGCTCCAGCCAGACGAGCACCTGATCAGGTTCACCCAGCCCCAAGTAAGCGTTCACGAACGCCGCCGCTGGAACGTACTGCCTTTGGCGTCGTTTTTTAAATTCATGGACGAGGGCCATGGCTTTGGTTCGTTGTCCGGCGAGCGCATACGCCTTGGCCAGCACGCCCAGAACCCCAGGGCTTCGGTTGGAAATACGCGCCGCTTTTTCCAGAATGGGGATAGCTTCCCTCGGCTGGTTATTTGCGATCAGCACAAATCCAAGCGACCAAAGCAAACCGACATCTTCAGGACTTAGAGCCAAGCCACTGCGAATTTCATCAATGGACTCGCCGTAGTGGCGAGAGATGTATAAGGTCCACCCTACAAGATCGCCCGAGACTGCGAGAGGGTCGAGTTCGCGCGCGCGGCGCGCCCAGTTTAAGGCTTCCTCCGTCCGCCCTTGACAAAGCAGCCAGTCCGCAAGTCCGGCGTGCGCCCTAGCATCATTGGGGTTCAAAACTAGCGCGCGTCGATACTCAGCTTCAGCGTCCGACCAATGCCATTGTGTCTGATGCAGATCCGCTAGCACGACATAGGCTTCAGGAAGCTCCGGATCCAATTGCAATGCTTTTTGCACTGCACTAATTGCCTTCGCGCGTTCACCTTCGGGCGGTGCAGCGCCGACCAGGATCGATCCCAGCAGGCTATGCCCACCTGCTAATCCGACGTAAGCCGGCGCGAACGTCGAGTCTAGCACTGTGGCCTGCTCAAAATAGTGTATGGCTTCCTCGACATCGGTTTCCTTGTTGCCATGAGACAGGACGAACTGGCCCTTGAGGTAAAGCTCGTAAACTTCGGGCGAAACGGAACGAACCTTGGCGAGTGCTTGATGTTCCGCACCATTTACGGTGACCTCAACTTTGCGGGCGATGGCTTGGGCCACGTCACTCTGTAACGCAAGTACGTCAGGCAATTCCCGATCGTAAGTTTCCGACCAGAAGTGTTCGTCGGTTGCACCGCGAATCAATTGAGCGTGAATGCGGATTCGATTGGCTTCGCGAATTACGGAGCCTTCGACTAGAGCATCTGCGCCGAGCATTTTCGAGATTTCTGGAGCCGAGAGCTGCGTGTCCTTAAAGCGCATGACAGAAGTGCGAGAGATGACACGCAGACCGTGAATTCCAGAAAGACGGCCAATGAGTTCCTCAGTGATTCCATCGGCCAGATATTCCTGTCCGGGATCGCCGGAGAGATTCTGTAAAGGGAGGACCGCTAACGATTGGATGGCAGGTTGCGCTGTGCTCCTCGAACCGCGACTACGGCTCAGTAGCCAAGCACTGGTTACGAGAGCCAGCAGGAATACTGCTATCACCAACAGCCTTACTTTCGGAGAAAACGCTCGTTGACGGGGGGAAGGTGTCTCTGCGTTGGCTTCGCCTGCGCTCTGTTCAGATGGGACCGCCGATCCCTTTTCGGCTGGGCTGACGAATCTGAGCCCTTCGCCGTTGCAGGTCACTGTGGCGGCGAAGCGATATCCCTTCCCGACCACCGTTTCGATGAAACGGGGCTTATCAGGATCGTCGCGCAGCACCATTCGGACCTTGCGAACGGCTGTGTTGATGCTTTGATCGATATCAACGAAAACGGTCGTGCCCCAAAGCCGGTCCGCGACCTCTTCGCGTGTAACCAGTTCTCCGCGTCTCTCTACCAGTAGGAAGAGCAACTCCATGGGCTGCCTTTCGAGGCCCAGAATGCGCTCGCCCCGCTGCAGCCGATACCGCGACTGGTCAAGTGTAAAATCCCCGAAATGGAATACCTGGGCCGTACCTGCCCCCAACTGCCACTAGGTCCTGGCACCCATGATGATGCGACATAAGACAGCTAAGTAGCAAGTGATCAGTAGTTTGGCGCTTCACGAAAGCTTCATACGACTTTCAGTCGATCTCCATTGCACCAGGATGGCCTCTCTGAGAAAGTGCTCCCGGTTCCAATATTCTCGGAGGTCAAAATGAAGGGCAAAGCTTTAAGAACTGCAGCAACCGGTGTTGTCCTGTGTGTCTTCGCGATCGGCGGGTACGTGCTCAAGATGTGGGCAAATCCTGCGGTCGGCGTTCACCGCACCTTAATTGGCAGAGGGACGTATGACGGGTTCATGGTGAATACTGACCAGAACCAAACCTTGAATCCCATTGACCCAACCGTAAAACCGTTCCAATACATCGCAAAAGCGCAGGCTCTTGATAAGACAGATCCCGCTATTGATGTGGAGGTAGATACCCACCTCTACGATCCATTGGGTTCCACAGGCTGGCATAAACATCCGGGGCCGGTGTACATCACCGTAACCTCAGGTCAGCTCACGTTCTACGAATTTGATGACCCCACGTGTTCGCCCCATGTGTATAGCAAGGGTCAGGGCTTTGTGGACTTCGGGAGCGGGCACATCGGCATTAACCAGGATCCTATTAATTCGGCCAGCGATGTTACGGTCGCAATTACTTCGGTCGGAGGTGTGTTCCGCACCGAGCTTCCGGCTGGGAATCCCAATTGTAGCTTCTGACGACCGCGACGATCACCATCTGCGCCTCCGGGGTCATACCTCGTCGCCGCCCGCAACTCCCTTTGACGTAGGCACTTCAGAAATTGAGCGGTTCACTATGTAGAACCATTTGATCTATGCCGCTCTAAAAAACTGTTCTAGCGAGTTGCGGGCCTGGCCAGTTCCCGGGGATGAGGCGGGAGCCCACCACGTTCCCTCTAACCGCGGCGGGCACCAGTTTCAGTGCAGCTCGATCTCAGGTTGACAAAACCACCCCTGTGCAAAGCTGATCGGGGACGTGCCATTATTAGTGAGAAATCGGCGAGTCTGGCGTAATTGCGATGACCATTGTTCCAAATGAAAAAATATACGACATTGCCGAGTCCGCTTCTGAGACCTGGTATTGTCTCAAAAAGTAAAGCGATCGCCGCTGTAAATGCCATCGCGGGTAGCGCAAAAATGACAAAAGTCGAAAGAAGCGGAACCGGATGAAAACCAGAGTTGTCGCCGTGCAGGAAATACATTCCGACGCCGGCGATGGCCAGGACTGCTACCATCACGCACAGAACCGCGAAGTTGCTCACAAATTTGCCAGCGCAATAATCGAGCTTCTTCATCGAGCAGGCTGCTAGGATCTGCCCGACGCGTTTTTTCTGATCTCGTTCAACCGTATTTTTCACGATGTAGAAGCCGGCGAGCGTCAAGAAAACCGTGGTCACATAACTCATGAAGCCGCCGACGTAAGCCGCGTTGTAAACTGCTTGATACTTCCCGAGATTTAGAAAGATTTGGCCTGTTGTCCCCAGATAGCCCAGATACACAGCGAAACCGAGCGTGACAAGAAAGCCATAACGCCGAACGCGTTCCAGAAAATCGGCGCGAGCCAAGTGATACACAATCCGCGCCCGGCTGGCTTTGCCGCTCATGCGGCTGCACCGGCGCGGTGCGCGTGAAGGCACGCGAGGTAGGCGTCTTCGAGCGTTGGTACCGCGGCTCCGGCATCCCGCGTCGGCTGGGAATCTGCGATGACGCGGACTTGAACTCCATCCGCGCGCCTCGCGATCGAGGTTACGACGAATCGCTGACGTGTGGCCGGTAGTTCGGAGCTCGGTATAGTCCACTCCCAAGTCTTAACCTGAATCGAACGAAGTAAACTCTCCAGAGCGGTGTGCGCGATAAGGCGCCCGCTTGCTATGATGGCGATGTCCGTCGCCACGGCCTCGACATCGGAAACAATGTGCGTCGATAGAATCACGACGCGGTCGCCCGCCAGTTCTGAGAGGAGATTGCGAAATCGCACACGCTCTTCGGGATCGAGCCCGGCGGTCGGCTCGTCCGCAATAAGCACGCCCGGATCGTTCAAAAGCGCCCGCGCGATGCCAATGCGCTGTTTCATTCCTCCCGAATAGCCGCCCAAGGGCCCTTTACGAACGTCGCTCAGATTCACCAGCGTCAGCAGGTCGTCAATCCGGCGGCGCGCAGACACTGAATCGAGCCCTTTCACGGCCGCGAGGTACTCGAGGAATTCCACCGCGTTAAGATGCGGATACACGCCGAAATCCTGCGGCAAGTAACCGAGGACGGCGCGCAGAGAATCGGGAGCTCGCAGAATGTCCTCGCCATTCCATTTCACTTGCCCTTGCGTCGGCCGCGTCACCGTGGCAATGATTCGCATCAGCGTCGATTTCCCGGCGCCGTTTGGCCCGAGCAATCCCAGAACGCCCGGCTGAACCCCTAACGTGAAGTCACGCAGCCCCCAAGTGCTACGAGAGTATTGTTTGCTGACTCCTTGAATCTCTAATTGCATGATTCGATTCCCTCTTATGTTCCGGAATGAAGGCTGAAGAAGTCTCTATAACAATACGGTAGCTGACGAAAAATGTTCCACACCCAAATTAGGGATCACTCTTGCTGCTGCGCTCGTCGGCTGGTGAGTCTTGAATGTATTTGACCGCTTGGCGGCCTGACAAAGTGAGTGTTCATAGGTGGCTTCGCAAAAGGTCGTGCCCGGATGACGCTAGTGCTCACGGGCTACTCGGAAGTCGTGCGCCGGACCAAACTCTGAACTACGCGGTCCAGAAGTGTTCAGGTCTATATCAAAACGAACGTCAACCCTATAGCGCCCTGCCAACCAGTGGCTTCGGAGTGACCGCCACAATTTCCTCTCTCACAGGTCAGCAAGCGGTCTCCCAAAATTACCGCAAACCGCTTGGCGGGTCGGCCTTTCGAATGACGACACTCCGCATGCCAACCAACGTCAAAGATGCCCGTTTGCACTAGCGTTTGTGGATAACTTCCCGGTTAGCCGACAATCCGTGAACTGGCTAGCTTGTGATCGCAAGGCGTTTATATGTTGTGATCTGGAGCTACAGGCTTACCCATTCGCTCCAGCCTCCTCCGATATTGTCCAGGAGTGACTCCTAGCGCTCGCACGAACGCCCGGTGCATCCGATCCGCGCTTCCGAATCCGCATCCGTCCGCGATTTGTTTCATGCCACGATCGGTTTTCTCAAGCTGGAACCGTGTTGCCTCCACTCGCGCCTGCAACAGGTACTGCGCGGGCGTTCTGCCAATCTCTCGCAGGAACACGCGCTCAAAATTCCGTACGCTCATGGAAACGCGGTGAGCTAGTTGCTGAATGGAAATCTTGCGATGCAGATTGTCCGCAATCCAGACCTGAAGCTCTTGCAGCGATTTCATTTGGGACGCTTGCGACGCGAGTGAAACACTGAGCTGCGGCTGACCCGCTGGCCGCCGCAGAAACAGCACCAGTTCACGGGCTGCCTCATGGGCGAGAGCACTTCCGCAATCTTCCTCAGCCCACGCAAGCGCGAGATCGATGCCCGCCGAAATGCCCGCCGACGTGTAGATGTTGCCGTCCTGGCTCCACAACCGCTCGTATTCGACTTTCACATCCGGGTAACGGCTTGCCAGTTCCTGCCCGAACTTCCAGTGCGCGGTGGCTCTCTTCCCCTTGAGTAATCCTGCTGCGGCGAACAAGAATGCACCTACGCAGACGGCTCCCAACCGGCGCACACGGGGCTGGATTTCTCGTAACCACGCAAACAACCCTGCATCGCGAGCATTCCGCGTGCCGACGCCACAGACGAGCAGCACTGAATCAATCCGGCCCTCCAGATCGCGAAAGTGGCCTTGTGCCAGAAACGTGAGTAGCCCACCCTCGCCGCGGACTTTGAGTTCCTCGGCGTTGGTCACGACCTCGACGCAGTAGATGGGACGATGTGCCAAACGATTGACGGAACTAAACACCTGCAACGGCCCAACAAAGTCCAGTTCTTCGATTGGAGGCACGACAACAACGACAATCCGTTTACATTCGGAATTGCCGTGCCGTCGAACAGGTCCGCCATCTCTCGACTTAGCCATGAATTGCAATATGCAACACCTATGGTCGCGCTTGCAATGAAGAAACTTCTTTTGGCGGAAATCGCCGTAAAACTGTCGCAAGCAGACGCGTCGAGACGCCTAGAATTCCCACTGGGTGTAGGCATGTTCCTGGATCAACTATGCACACAGGACGCGCTGGTGCTAAGCAGCAGATCAGTGTTCCCATTGGGAGCCGCTGAGATCAATCATAGTTTGGCGTAAAGGTCTGATATCTGTCGCAATCCGCCGATGCGGGTTGGTTAGCATCGGAGTTGACAATTGCGACGCACTTAGTCGCCCGAACACGCTCACCCGGTTCGCGAGCAGGGTGCTGCATGCCTATATGAGAGATGACACCTTGACATGGAATCTTTGCGACTAAACGGGCAAGTGGCCGTGGTCACAGGAGGCGGTCGCGGAATCGGCCGAAGTATTGCGCTGGCGCTGGCAGGAGCGGGCGCTTGCGTTGCCGTCGTGGCGCGCACAACATCGGAACTGACGGAAACGGTGAAGCTGATAGAACGGGCGCACGGCCATGCGCAGGCGTTTTCGATGGACGTGACCGACTCGAAAACAGTCGCCAATCAAATCACCGAGGTTGAGCGGTCGCTTGGCCCAGTGGACCTGCTGGTGAACAATGCCGGCACAGTCGGACCAATTTGTCCACTGTGGGAGTCAGATCTTGACGAGTGGTGGCGCGTTCTGGACGTGAACCTGCGAGGCTCCGTTCTGACGGCTCACGCCCTACTGCCGGGGATGATTTCGCGGCATCGCGGCAGGATCGTCAATATCGTGAGTAGAAGTTTGCCTTTTCCATACTTATCCGGTTACATAACGAGCAAGACGGCGCTCATTCGGCTTACGGAAATACTGGCAGCGGAAACCAAGGCACATGGGGTCAGCCTGTTCAGTCTGGCGCCCGGCACTGTACGAACCGCGATGTCGGAACACTCACTCGATTCTGCGGAAGGGCAGAAGTGGATTCCCTGGTTCCGGCGCATCTTCGACGAAGGTCTCGACCTGCCCGCGGAGCGTGCCGCTCGATTTGTGGTCGAGTTGGCGTCAGGACGCGCAGACGCTCTTTCGGGACGATTTCTATCCGTTGCAGACGATTTGGATGCCCTGCTGGGGGAGATCGTTCTTATTGAAAAAGACAATCTCTACTCATTACGGGCGCGAAGGCTCAGCGACGCCGATGCTAACCGCTCGACAACCTCGAACCCTCCTCAAGCTGACAGATCGAAGAACATGACGCTGCGCATCAATCGCACGCTTGCGGCGCCAAGCGACAGGGTATTTCGCGTCTGGACCGATTTGGGGTCGATTAAACAATGGTTCGCCTATAAGGCGGGTGTGCACTGGAGCGCCGATCCCACGGTTGACGCCAAGGTGGGGGGACACTTCAGATGGAGCGTGGTCAGTAATGACAGCGAGAAAGAAAGGTTTAGCTTCCACGGTACATACCGTGAGCTAAGGCCACCGGAGAAACTCGTGTTTACTTGGGAATGGGAGTCACTGCCAATCCTGGGAGTTGAGGGGCCTGGCAAGACGCTTGTGACCATCGAGTTGGTCGATCAGGGACACGAAACCGTCGTGGTTTTAACGCAAACGGGTTTGCCGAGCGAAGCCGCACGGGATGCGCATGAGAAGGGCTGGAACAGATGCTTGGATGGGATCGAGTACGTTCTGCAAGCGAAACCATGAGACCGGCGATGCTGCTGTTGTGGATCATGGGAGCGGCGCTGTTGCCGATGGCGCTTGCCGGACAAGAGAATTCAGCGGTATCGGTAGGGAAAGACTTAGTCCGCGTGGACTCGCCGGTGTCCGCCCTCGAGCATGTGCGGGTAATCGACGGAACGGGAGCGCCAGCCAAGCCTGATCAGACCATCGTTATTTCCGAGGGGAAGATCGTGGCCATTGAAGATTCCGATTCCATAAAGGTTCCAGAGAACGCAAAACGACTTGATTTCACCGGACACACCGCACTCCCAGGCCTGGTCGGAATGCATGATCACCTCTTCTATGTGACCACCGAAGTGAACGACAACTATGTAGCCCACGACATGCCCTTCAGCTTTCCCCGTCTCTTCCTGGCGAATGGAGTTACGACCATCCGCACCACCGGCTCCTATGAGCCTTACGCCGATCTTGAGATCAAGCGGGCCATCGATCAGGGGAAAATGATCGGGCCGAAGATCAACGTCACGGGACCCTACCTCGTGGATGGAAAATTCGAACAGATTCAACTTCACAAACCCAATGGACCCGAACAGATTCAAATACACAAACTCAGTGGTCCCGAGGACGCCGTGCGCACCGTGAATTATTGGGCGGACGAGGGAATGACCTCGTTTAAAGCTTATGCGTACATCTCACGCGCGGAGTTGAAGGCGGCAATCGAAGCCGCTCACAAACGCGGGCTGACCTTGGCTGGTCATCTTTGTTCCATCGGTTTTCGCGAGGCCGCCGAGATGGGCATCGACAGTTTGGAGCACGGGTTGTTTGTGGACACCGAGTTCGACCCAGCAAAGCGACCGGATGTGTGTCCTGAGAACGACTGGCCAGCCAGGGTCGACCCGGAAGTTGACAGTGAGCAAGTTCGCCAGACGATCGACAGCCTGGTAAAGCACCATGTTGCTGTCACCTCCACGCTACCCATCATCGAGAAGAGCCTCTCGCCTCCTCCGGACGTTCGCCAAGTAATTCTGGAGTCTCTGGGTGTCGATGCGCTGAAAAGCTCTCAGGAATTCCAGTTGCGCAAATCACGTGAGGCTAACGACGAGAGCAAACGCGACGAGATCCGACACTTTGCCCAGAGATACCACAAGGAAATGCAATTCGAGGTGGCGTTCGTGCGGGCAAGCGGTTTGCTGATGGCCGGCTCCGACGCAGTTTTGGGTGATGTGATCGCCGGGTTTGCCGATCAGCGCGAAATCGAACTGCTGGTTGAGACCGGTTTTACTCCAGTCGAAGCCATCAAGATCGCTACCCTGAACGGAGCACAATTTCTGAAACAGGCCGCCCATATCGGCTCCTTGGCCGTGGGGAAGCAGGCGGATATCGTGCTGGTGAAAGGCGATCCCTCCACAGACATCCAGGATATCGAAAACGTGCAGGTTGTGTTTAAAGATGGCGTGGGCTACGACTCGAAGAAGCTGATTGAGTCGGTGAGGGGCCAAGTGGGAATTCGTTAGCTCTCGTCCTCTCCTTTTTTCAGGTCGCGATTTCTATGCGCATTTTATTTTGCGGCGAAACGTTTCCAGCGGCTCGAGTCCTGCTGCAGAAGCGGCTGCCAAACGACGAGCTTCTGCTATGGCGTGACCGCAACGCCCCGGCGGAGGCGAACGATGTGGATGTCTTGATACCCATGATGTTCAGCATCGACACGTCCGTGATGAACCGACTGCGCCCTCGGCTGATCCAGCAATGGGGTTCAAGCCTGGAGGGCGTCGATTTGGAAGGGGCTCGAGCCCGAGGGATTGCAGTTGCCAGCGTACGCACGTCTGGCAGCAATGCGGAGTCTGTGGGGGAACACGCGCTCTTATTGATGCTCGCGCTGCTTCGGCAATTGCCGCGGGCGCAGGCGAATGTGCGAGCCGGGATTCTTGGAGCTCCATTGGGGCGCATGCTTAGCGGACGAACCGTTTGTCTTTATGGTCTTGGCGCAACCGCACTTGCACTGGCAAAGCGTCTCCACGCTCTCGATGTAACGCTGGCCGGCATCACGCGCGATCCCCGGGCGGAAAAGGTGGCCGCCCTTGGGCTGAATGCGTGCTACTCCACGAGCGAACGCGAAACATGCCTTCGTCAAACCGACATTCTGGTGCTTTGTGCCAGACTCTGCAGTGAAACGCGAGGCCTGATCGATGACAGCGTTTTTGGTGCACTGCCCGTGGGGGCGTATCTGGTGAATGTCGCGCGTGGAGCGTTAGTGAAGTACGACGCTCTCTACAATGCACTTTACTGCGAACACCTTGCCGGAGCTGGCCTGGACGTTTATTGGGAAGAACCCATTCCTCCGGATGATCGACTGTTGGGTTTCCCGAACGTGATCGCCACTCCTCACATTGCCGGTGTCACCGACCGCTCGTATGGAGAGATTGCGGATGCGGTCGCGTCAAACATCGAGTGCCTCCGGCGGGGGGAATCTCTGGTCAACCGTGTTATCTGAGCCGCATGCTCGATCTTCTTGCTTTGCAATTTCGCACGAGGAGTCCCGCTACACGCATTGCTCATCTTGCAGCCGGACTCGATGGCGATGGTTGCCACGGACGGCCACCGGCTGGCCGACATAATGACAGAGCGAAACACCGTAGGCGTAAATTCGGAGACTGCCACATAGGTCTTCACAGCAATGTCCCGATGAAAATTGAACGCGGTAAACTACTGGCTGAGTCTCTATGCATCAGATCCTGGTTTATTCCGATTCTTTGACGTGGGGCATCATTCCCAATACCCGCAATCGGTTGCCTTTCGACGAGCGCTGGCCAGGCGTGCTCGAGAACAAACTAAATACTTCCGGGAAGAGGGTGCGCCTGATTGAAGACTGCTTAAATGGTCGACGTACCGTCTGGGATGACCCCTTCAAACCAGGACGAAGAGGGATCGAGGGTCTCGCGCAACGTGTTGAGATCAACTCGCCCTTATCGCTTGTCATCCTGATGTTGGGGACGAATGATTTTCAGTTTTCCCATCCGTACAACGACGCTTGGTCAGCAGCTCAAGGAATAGCCATGCTGGTCAACGAGATTCGGAAGGCACCCATTGAACCAGGGATGCCTGTGCCGCCAGTATTAATAGTTTCCCCACCGCAAATTCGCACTCCGCAAGGAAGCATTGCAGCAAAGTTTCGTGACGCCGAGTTGAGATGCACCGGTCTAGCGCAGGCCTATGCGCAGGTAGCATCCAGTCTCTTATGTCCCTTTTTTGATGCAGAGACTGTCACGAGTGCCAGTAGCGTTGATGGCGTGCATCTCGATCGAGATCAGCACCTAAAACTAGGCAATGCACTAGCCGACAGCGTGCAATCGATCCTCCAAGCACCCCCGGTTAGGTAGGACCATGGTGTCGCTATCGAGTGTCTGCGCCCGAGTGACGAGCAAACCTGAAGTTATATGAACGCGGACACTGGATTGCATCGGTGGTTTTCGGCGAACGAGACGTGACGTTGTCCCGAAGTCGCCTTGTGGGAAATCTCAGAGATGCTGCCATCCGCGTTCGCCGGGTGGCAGATAATACGAATCCGCGTGAAACCCGTCACGCAACGTAGCGTCACGTCTCGCCTCGCCTACAGCGAACCCTTGGGAGCAAAAGCGCCGCGCAAGTATTCAGAGTGCTCGTGCGGCTACGTGCGCATGCTGCTGGCCATGCCTCGGTCGGATGAGTTCCGAAGGGCTATTCCTCGGCAGGTTGCTCGCCAGCATGGCCTGCCTCCGCTTCACCGTCCGTCTGCAATGCTGAAACGCTTGATCGACGATGTCCAGCGCGCCACTTGCCTGCAACCTGCCTTCGATTCCGGCTCCCTGGGAAGGGTCGTCCTTCTTGCGCAGGTATTCCAAGTCCTCCGCTGCCGCAGCGGGTCCCGTGCCGACTGGCATCAAGAACGTGGTCCTCGTGCATGGCGCATTTGCCGATGGCTCTGGCTGGGAAGCCGTCGCCAAGATCCTCGAGAAGGATGGCTACACGGTCTCGGTTGCTCAACCCCCCGAGACTTCCTACGCCGACGACCAAAAGTCCACGAGGGCCGTAATCGACGCCATGGGCGGGCCGGTCGTCCTGGTCGGCCATAGCTACGGCGGGTCCATCATCAGCGAAGCCGCCAATGATCCAAACGTTGCGGCACTGGTCTACATCGCCGCCTTTGCACTCGATGAAGGCGACAGCTGTGCGTCGATCGAACAGGCCCTGCCGCAAGCTTCCAAGGCATTCAAGCCGGACAGCAACGGCAACTGGTGGATAGAACAGGAGCATTTCGCTGCCGACTTCGCGGCGGACGTACCGCCCGCCGAGTCCCACTACATGGCTATATCGCAGGTGCCGATCTCCACCGACTCGTTCACGCACAAGGTCACGTCGCCCGCCTGGAAGACCAAGCCCACCTGGTACATGGTGGCCACCGCAGACCGGTCGATCAATCCGGACCAGGAGCGCATGATGGCGAAGCGCGCCAAGGCCAAGACGGTCGAAGTGAATGCCAGCCATGTGGCCTACATGTCTCACCCGAAGGAAACGGCCAAGCTCATCGAGGAGGCCGCCACCTCCGCGCACGCCAATTAGCAGCCAGTAAGTCTTTACGTCGTAAGTGAATTGCATGTCCCTCGCGCCAGACAAGAGTGGTTTGGCGCGAAGACGGGGAACACCGAGAATCAACTGATCCGTCTGGATCTCTACTGCAAAGGAGAATAATCGTGAGTCAGCATATTAAGAATGTAGTTCTGGTGCATGGAGCTTTCGCGGACGGCTCCGGCTGGAAGAGGGTCGCCGACATCCTTAAGAAGGATGGCTATAAGGTGTCGGTGGCGCAGCCTCCCGAGACTTCGTACGCCGACGACCAAAAGTATACGAAGGCCGCAATCGATGCCATGGGCGGGCCAGTGGTTCTGGTCGGCCACAGCTACGGCGGTTCCATTATCACCGAAGCAGGCAATCATCCAAACGTCGCGGCGCTGGTCTATATTGCTGCCTTTGCCCTCGATGAAGGCGAGAGCTGTGCGTCGATCGAAACGGCGTTGCCGCAAGCATCCAAGGCGTTCAAACCGGACAGCAATGGGCTTTGGTGGATAGACGAGGCGCATTTCGTGGCCGACTTCGCAGCGGACATTCCACCGGAAGAGGCGGAGTTCATGGCTATATCGCAGGTGCCGATCTCTACCGACTCGTTCACCCACCAGGTTAAGAATCCCGCGTGGAAGAACAAGCCCACCTGGTACATGGTGGCCAGCGAAGACCGGTCGATCAATCCGGATCAGGAGCGCATGATGGCCAAACGCGCAAAAGCCAAGACGGTCGAAGTGAAGGCGAGCCACGTGGCGTACATGTCTCATCCGAAGGAAACAGCCAGACTCATTGAAGAGGCTGCTGCTTCCGCGCCGGCCACGGCGGTAGCTTGAAGTGCGCCGGTGCCTCCGCCGATCCAAACAAAACCGGCGGAGGCCCGATGAACATCGCCGTCGGAGAAAAACACAATGAAGGATCACATCACCATCGAAGGACGTGACGGCCCGTTTGCCGCCTCGCGCGGCCGAAGACAGTACCGGCTCCGGCCGTTGTCGTCCTGCAGGAATTGTTCGGGGTGAACGCCGACATTCGCAAGCACTGCGATGAATTGGCGGAACAAGGTTACCTCGCGCTCGCTCCAGACCTGTACTGGCGGCAGGAGCCGGGCGTCGATCTGAACGTTACCTCCGACGGCGACTGGCAACACGGCCTTCGCCTCTATTCGGCTTACGACAGAGATGCGGGCGTAAGGGGACATAAAGGACACGATTGACGTAGCACGCAGTCTCCCGGAATGCAACGGTAAGGTTGCGCTTCCATCCGTATAGGCGATGATCCAGCGACCAGAAGCCCGGACCTACCAACGCCGAGGCCGCCGCCATTGTTGCCATGAAGATGTGTGTCGAAAGAGCCCCCCATTTCCCACGGGATTGTGCAGAGTTCAAGGGCTGCAACGAGCGTTCCAGCGACTGGCGCCCACAAACCAGCGAGAAGCAGCAGCCCGAGGCCGATGGCAACGACGCATACGGCGATTATTTGGGGGGAGGGCTGGTGCGCTACGAGGGCGGCTCACCCCTCAACTTGCCGCCACATTGTAAGCCTTCCTCGGCTTTTCGGCCACGGGCTGCACATTGCTTGCCCGTAATCGCAACTTTTTGCTGAGCAAGGTTCCGCTAATCATTCTTGCGCACTTGTCTTATTTGGAAGCGGGACAGGGCTGTTGGCACGGGCGCTGCAGGTGCTTGGCAACTGCGCCATCCCGTTGCTCGTCAAATAATCGTGCTCAGAGTCATTACCACGCTCGTGTTAGCAGCCGGTTTACTTTTTGCCTCCTTGAGTAATGCGCAAACCTCCGATGGACGACCGCCTGCGAACGAGTTTGCACGCCAGATCATCGACAACGAGTTGCAAGCTGAGAAAAACGATCATAGTCATTGGATGCTGCGGCTGGAGACGCGAAAATCCGGCAAAACCGAAGTGAGGGAAGTAGTGGAGACTAAGGATGGGGACTTGGATTGGCTGGTTTCTGTGAACGGAAAGCCTCTTCCCGAAGACCAGCGACGCGAGCGGGAGCGAGGTCTACAGCATTTGATAAGTAATCCCGCAGAACTGAAAAGATCACAACAAGAACAAGATGAGGACCAGGCGCGAAGTCAGCGGCTGCTGACAATACTGCCGGACGCTTTGGTCTTTGAGTATGGAGAACAGCGAGGAGATTTGGCCGAACTGAAATTCAAACCCAACTCACATTTCCGGCCTCCGTCACATGAGGCTGCTGTCGTGCATGCGATGGAAGGTGTGTTGTGGGTAAACGGGAGGCAGAAGCGCCTGGTGGAAATTTCTGGACATTTAACGCGCCCCGTGAAATTCGCCGGTGGCCTATTGGGGCATTTGGACGCGGGTGGACATTTTCATGTGAAGCAGGAAGAGATTCAGCCCGGTTACTGGGAATTGACCGTTCTGGATGTAGATATGAAAGGCAAAGCGCTTTTCTTCAAAACCATCGGAGTGCAGGAAGAAATGAAGCGCAGCATGTTCCGCAGAGTGCAGGATAATCTAACTGCTGCGCAGGGTGCCAATCTGCTTTATCAACAAGTGCAGACAACTAGCAAGATCAGCTTCAAGACAAAAAACGGCAGCCGGCAGCCATTGCCGACGAGATGGCTGCTCGGGCTGGCCATTACGACTCCTCATCCTAATCTTGGCTAGTCGCATCGACATAGAGTAACCTGAGCCGGGTTACGTTCGTGCCCCGAACATTGGAGCCATTCCAAGGATTCGGACATCGGCACAGACTGTATTCATCAGTCCACGGCAAGTAGGAGAACAAACCATGTTCAGCCTAACGGAGATTGAGGACGGTAAGTTTATCTATCGCTGCCACGAGTGCGGCTTGGATTCTGAAATTATGACGACAGAGCAGGCGGTCGCATATTCTCGATCGCACAAGTGCCCGCCGAAGGCCTTGAATCCTTCTATCGCAGAATCTTCCAAGGCGAGTTAGCATCTCGCGAGGAACGATATGACCTGTGTCCGAATGGATCGTGCGACCTTACGCTCTGATAGCCATCGCGCTCATCGGTCTCGCCTATTTGATTTGGGTGAGCCGGTTTCTGAGATCCCCTTCCGTCTTGCCTATATTTGGAGGTAGAGGGTGCAGGGGGAAACCAAAAAGCTGACGACGCACATTCCGAGTGGCAACCCGACTATGACCGCGATCCGATGTCCCTATTGTGTGGAAGGGAAGAGTTTCAAAGCGATGGTTGCTCAGGGTAATGGTGGTGAATGGCATATGTGCGTCCGATGCGGCCATTTCATCATGCCGACGAATCCATCCTTCAAGTGCACATGCGCCAAGTGCGCGGACTTGACCTCGGTACTGCTGCAGCGATCACGACCTAGACCGTCAAGGTACCGTTAGAGACTCAACCGAATGTTGTCTCGGTACTAAAAACCAAAGGCCCAGTCCTATCCTTCAGTTTGATGCGTACTTGCCAAGCATCTGCAAGGTCGACGGCAAGAGAAGCTGAAGAATATTCACCAAATTGCGTTCGTTGACACCGGGCCGGAGAATCCCGCGAGCGCAAGCCTAGCCATAGGTTGGGTCAGTTCCTCAAGGGATGGAGGGTGATCCGCTCTCCTGCGGCCCACGATGAGCGGTTGCGATGATGGGCAACCATGTTTCAGGCCCGTTCAGCTTCACGTTGTAATCGGCGATTGCGAGGTCAAGCGTTTCTGTTGCAGGAGTTTCCCTTAAGCTGTGATCGGCGTGTCACTTCAAGACGGAGCATCGTGCCGTTAATCGTAAACACAGAAAAACTTATAAGTGTTCTGGATTTGTTTTTCCCGCAGGGAAAGTAGGATTTGGTGGGCGTATTCGGCGAACTTGGTCTCTGGCGAAAATTGGACAACTTGTTCGAAATCACTGATGGCCTTGAGGCGAGCCTGCTCGGCGCCTTCGTTGTACCGCTTTGGGTCGACATAGTCCGCCATGGGACTGTCAGCCGTTTCGTTGCTCAGTGACCACCACGTGGCATAGGCTTGGCCAACAAGAAGTAGGACCGCCGCCCGATGAGGACTCGTCGGCCGTCGCTGCAGAAAGGATTCCCCCTGGCGAATCATTTCCCGGAATTGCTCGCTGCCTTTGGAGCAAGTCCTGCTGGTATCCCAGCCCAGTTCGAGAAGAATAACAAACGCCATTTCTCCCCAGTTGGTCTGAGGGTATTGTTGCCAGACCCGCCAAAGAAGATCGCGTTGATAATAAAATCCCCCGCCCAATTCAGAATATTCCAGTGTCAGTTTGTGCTGGGCAAAGTGGCTGCGAAGCTGATCGCACTGCTCCTTATTCTCGGAGGGGCACCACATCTCATTCGCTAGGAGATCCGCCGCCAAGAGAATTGCGGGCCGTTGATCAGCCTGCTCGTTCTCGACCGCATCGACAAGTTGAAACACAAAACGTTCACGAGCCGGGTCCATGCTCTGGACCATCGGATCCCCCAAAAACTTCGGGAGCTCGGGGAAGGCTGGGACCAGATCGTGGAGGAGCGCTTTTCTTAAGTCCTCCTCGAACTCCTGCATAGGATCGAATGAGATTTCAAACCTGAGCATGGCGGGTTTCTGCTCTGGTAAGGAGGGAGAGTTGCCCGGCGTGCCGGTGACAGGAGCCAGGGCAGCTTGCGGATCGGCCATAATTCTTGCGACAGAACGAGTTGCTCGCAGAGTCTGTGCCGAAGGCGGTGGCACCTGCTGTAGCGGGGGATAATGGTAGAACCAACCGGCGGTGGTGAGGGCTGCCGTCAATAAGACGAAGCCGACGATGACGAGGGCAGACTTCAACGGATTTTTGTGCGAGAGCTGCTGCATTGGTAGATCCTGAACTGCACTTCAGGCGGAAGCTTTCTGCTTTGTCGTATTGTCGTGTTTTGTCGTGGGGTTACGTACGGGAAACCGAGAATGAAAGTTACGAAAGATTTCGCGATTACGCTGGCTCTCAGCACTGACTGTTACCTCTTAACGCTGCCATTTCTGCGCTATAAAGTGGCCATTGAGTCAGAGGCTTTGAGTCCCGAATCAGAGCGATTCGGCCAACTTCTGCGCACGAAAACAATAACGCCTCAGAGTGCTCTGAGGCGTTGCAGGAAAGGCTAGAGGTCGGCCCCGATACAATCCTGACGGCGAAAACAGTTAGGTTCTACGATCCATTTTGGCAAACTGTGAGCGCTTCACCTTGGAAGGTGAACTCGCTGTTCACAGACGTGCTTGGCGGCGCCCCGAAATAGGGAAGGGTCACCAGATCCTGCAAGTTGTATGTGAAACCGTTAGCGGTGTATTGAAAACCGCCAAAGTTAGCGTTGTTCTCCAGCGGATCGCCAACTTCCAAAACTCCGCACGGAGTGTTATTGCCGTTGATATTGACCACCAGTGGATCGTGTCCGCCCACTCCCCGACTTCATGCGACAAAGCCGATACGTCTTGAGAAAAGGCTCCCACATGATCGACATAGGTGGCGTGCGCGTAGGCTTGCGGCGCGCTGCTGCTGCCGGTCGAGCTGTGATAACCCCCAATGCAGCAGGAGTGGTTCTGGGTCAGATAGACGTCGTAGGTCAGGAAAATGGGGAGAGTGTTGGGCTGAATTCCGAGATTCGTGATGAGGGTATGCACCTGTGAATCAAACCAATTGATGTCTACCAACCCTGCAGTGAACCCGAACACGGTTCCGGTTGTCCCGTCGCGGGAAGGAGGACTCAGAGTCTGTTCCGGCAACACCGTCGGTCCGCCGAGCAGCAGGTGTGAGCGACTGTCCCCTGTGCCCCAGAAGTTGGCTCGCTGATATGCATCGATATACTGGGTCGTCCCCATACTTACGCCTCCGGAGGAAAACGGAATAGAAGAAAAAATCGGAGACGCGACAGTGTTATTGGTGACCGTTTTTCCGTTCGACAGTAACTGCGACGGATCAAAAGTTGACTGTACGCCGCGATGCCCCGAAATCACAATCTTTATGGGAATGATCTCGACTGGGATTGTTACCGACGTGTTCGTGGATGGTTGGGCGCCGACCATGTTGTAGGTGTAGGTGGTTCCCTGATACGTGAACGAACCATTCCAGGTCGTCAACGGAGTCGCCGCTGCTTCAACAATATTTCTCGGTTGATGCAGGGTTGCCGGCAGGTGCGTAAACATCGGCCGTTCGCTTCCCGGTACGATGTCAGATTGCTGTGCGAACGTAACGGCGGTCAAAACAAAACACGTAAGCGTAACAACAACGTTGAGTAGTTGAAACAGCCGGACACAAGGTGTTTTCATATTTTCTTGCTCCTCAGCTTTTTGGAGTTGTCGAGTGGCGGCAAGAAAAACGCGCGGGATTTAGCTCCTCGGTCCCAAGAAACGGGTCGCTGGAACGAATCAATAGTTGGCCAATTTTGAATGTGTGTACTAGCAGTTGTCAACAGTGCAGATGTTTGCACACTCAGGTGCGTTCGTGATGGCGATGGGTGTGGTGCTCGCGAAACATACATCCACGTTCAGCGTGACAATTCCGACACCATAGGATCCGACGATTACAACAGGGCAGGGCTCCGGCTCTGCCTTGTTTTTGTGTCTTTCGTCACTTGAGAATCTTGTGATGATGTGCAAGATCTAGAAAATATTGGGAAACGGGGCAGCAGCTATTACCTAAAAAGTTACGTCGGTAATGTCGGCTATCGCTGACCACCCGCAACTCAAATTCACTTTCGGGGTTCAAAGTATCCATGACACGACGAAGTGCTCTGTCCGCCAGCGTCAGCTTCGTTGCTCTTGCGAGTCTCGCCGCAGCGCAGACGATGCCTAAGCCCGCCGCGCAGGAGAGCGGCATAACGGCCTACGTCCAGTTTGGGGGAACCGCTAACTCCGACGGGCAGGTTTACGCACTGAGCCCCAGCGTGGGTTACGACTTCAACCCGCATTTCGGCCTGGCCCTGGGCGCGCCGGTGTATTTCGTCCGGCCGTCTTCATCTACCGGAAGCACTGCAGCGACCGGACTAGGCGATCCGTTTGTTGGGCTTCATTTGCGGTATCCGAACGAGATTCTCAACTTCGCAACGTTCCTGACGGGCACGGCGCCAGTCGGGAACAGCAAAGAAGGTCTGAGCACAGGACGGGCGACATTTGATTGGACGAGTCACATAGATCATTCCATTTCGAAGTTGACACCGTTTCTTGAAGGTGGATTCGCGAACACTACTCCGGATTCGAGCCTGTTTCTTCGTCCCTACACCACATTGGGATTCAATACACATTTCCGAGGCGGGGCCAGTTATGCCGTGTGGAAATTCGTAAGCATGGGCGCGTCGGGCTACGACATTCTGCCGAGCGGACAGCAAACAGTTTTCAGTCGCGTCAGCCCGGCCCAGGTAAGCGCCGGAACGGGGCGAGCAGGGCAACATGGTTCTCCGTTTCTGAACAACCAGCAGACAACGGGCAGTTCGAGCATTGCGCATGATGATGGATTCTCCACGTGGATCGAGGCGTTCCCGCAACGCACGGTGGATCTGCAACTCGGCTTTACGCGCAGCTTTACCTACGACTTGAATTCGGTTGCATTCAATATCGGCATCAACCTTCGTCAGTTGTATCGCAGGAGTCAGAACTGAATTCGACGAAAGTGTAACCAGGAGGAAACCAAATGAAGAAGCATTCAATGTTGGTTCTGGCAGTCGCAATTGCCATGTACTGTGCGCCTGCATTTGCACAGCACGGTGGAGCGGGTGGTGGACGGCCAGCGGGAGTCGGAGCACCAGCCGGTGCAGGCTCGGAAGCCAGCGGTCGCCCAAGTGATCCTGGATCCGCTGGAATGGGACATTCCGGCATCGCTCCGGGGTCGCCGACTTCGGTGCTGGACAATACCCATGCAACGAATGCCCTCACCAACGCCTTAGCCAAAAGTGGGGTCACGATTCCGGGAGGCGATCTGAAGAGCACATGCTCCACCTTCAAGAATCTGGGTCAGTGCATTGCCGCCTTACACGTGGCGAAGAATCTGAACCTGACGTTCAGCGATCTTCAGACCAAGATGGCTTCTAAAAGCCTTGGCAAAGCAATCCAGGATCTTGGTGGTCCGAACGTGAACGCCAAGAGTGAGGCGAAGAAAGCTAACAAACAAGCAAGCCAGGATCTCAACGCTGCTCAATCAGCATCGTAGTGCGGAGGGATTCGTTCTCAGGTGAGAAACCCCGGCTAGGGTGCCGGGGTTTTTCACGTCTCCACACGGCGCCCTTAACAGCAGTGCGACAGAATGTCTCATTGTCTCGCGGAAGGAGACAATATGTCCCCGGTCTCAAGATGAACGCATGGCGATAACCTCTTCAAAACCAACAACATCAGTTCTCAAGACCAGTGGCACGAAGAGTGCATCCTTTCATCGTGAATATCCCCCCGAAAAAAGCTTGAGGAACTCTGCTGTTTGCTGGGGGAAAGATGCACCGCAAACCAAAACAAACTCTGTGGAGCGCTGCTTGGGGGACCTTGACTCTGGCTGCTCTTCTGCTTGCGCCGAACACGGCAGGCGGCCAGTCTTCTAAGTTATCACCTGACCTGCAGACCCTGGGTGCCGGCACGGGAGTGAACGTAATTGTCCAATACTACAATCCACCAACATCGGCCGACACGAATTACGCAAAATCTCTAGGGGCTTCCCTCGGTAAAGGGCTTGGGCTTATCAGTGGATACGGCTTCAGCAACATGTCGCCGACCGCAGCCGCAAAGCTCGTTAGCCTGGACGCGAATGTGAAATACATCTCGCTAGATCGCAAGCTACAGATGGCTTCCACATCTTCCGATAGCGTCATGAACGTAACCGTCGGCGCCAATTTAGCCCGCAGCATGGGATATGACGGAACGGGAGTTGGAGTGGCCGTCATCGACAGCGGCGTCAACCCGGTTGCCGATTTAGCCGTGCCTGCCAATTTAGGCGTCCCGGGATCGAACACCTCCCGAATCGTCTACAACGCCAACTTCGATACTTCGACAACTACCACCAGCGATCTCTACGGGCACGGCACGCACGTGGCTGGCATTATCGCGGGCAACGGAGCCAGTTCCACTTGCAGCAACTGCACGACCACTTACCGAGGCGTCGCGCCCAATGCCAACATCATCAATCTCCGGGCCCTCGATGCAAACGGTCAGGCTACCGACAGTGAAGTGATCGCCGCCATCCAAGCCGCGATTTCGCTGAAGAGCACGTTCAACATTCGGGTCATCAATCTCTCGCTCGGTCGAGGCATCTATGAAAGCTACACGCTCGATCCGCTCGATCAGGCGGTAGAGCAAGCATGGCAAGCAGGGATCGTCGTAGTAGTTGCGGCAGGCAATTATGGACGCGACAATTCCAATAACAACTACGGCTACGGGACGATCACTTCGCCTGGGAACGACCCGTATGTGATCACTGTGGGTGCGATGCGTGACATGGGGACCTACACAACAACTGACGACGTGATCGCGACCTACAGTTCCAAAGGTCCAACCATGGATGATCAGGTTGTGAAGCCTGATCTCGTGGCTCCGGGCAACCTGATCATTTCTGATCTAGCATCGAGCTCCGATTCGCTGTATTCCTCATATCGCCAGAACTTGGTACCACTCTCTACTTACACCCAAGGCAACAACGTCAACATCTCTCAGCAGTACTATCTGTTGAGCGGCACCAGCATGGCGACGCCTGTAGTCAGCGGCGCGGCAGCACTGTTGATTCAGCAGAACCCGGCCATGACGCCAGACCAAGTCAAGGCGCGATCGATGTTGACCGCCTCAAAAACATTTCCAGCCTACAGTTCGTGGACAGATCCCTCAAACGGAATCACGTACAACGAGCAATACGATATCTTCACGGTTGGCGCTGGCTATGTGAATGTTTACAGCGCCCTGGCCAGCACTGCGCTTGCGCCTTCGAACCTCGGGGCCGCCTTATCCCCCACTGTGGCGTACAATTCCACGACTGGGCAAGTGTATTTAGTAAATGGCTCCTCGGTTGTTTGGGGCAGTTCGGTCGTCTGGAGCACCTCGGTCGTATGGGGAACTTCCGTGATCTGGGGAACCAATATGAGCGGCCAGTGCGTGGTTTGGGGCAGTTCGGTGGTTTGGGGAACGAGCACCGATACTGGGTTTAGCGTGATTTGGGGCAGTAGCGTGGTCTGGGGCGCGAGCAGCGCCGATGCGATGACGATCGCAATTAAGGGGGAACAGTAACGTATTCCTGGACTTCACTGAACGGTTAAAAACTCGCGAAGCCGACGATAAGTGCGCTTGGCGCCCAACTCTCCTTGTGTCAAGACAGGTTAATCCCGTGGGGAAGAAGTCAGAATCACTCAAATGAAAGTTTTCTGCAGCCTGGCTAAACGGCCGGGCTTTTTGTCTTACATTGTATTGCTTCTCCGGCGGGGATGAGCTTTATTGCGGATCATTTCATTAGGCCAATGGCCAACCCGAGTAATTTGGGTTGGCCAGACTCACAGAATCTGCGGTAACACGGATCAGAGGAACCGTGTCCCGCCGGTTTCAATGTATTGAACAAGCATCGAACTTGAATGAGCCGATTCGAGTTGCCCAGTTGAAACTGCCTGTGATCGCATAATATTCCTGCGTGTACCAGAACGTGCAGTCATCCGTTGGATCAATTGACATGGAACTGTAGTCACCCCACCGGTGAAATGAATTCAGTTGCACGCCGCCTCCGTTGACAAGTACAAGAGGGCCGTACATTGCCCCTCCTGCATCGTTTGCAGTTCTGCCGCCCACGTAGACGCTGGGAAAGACGCTTTGGCTGGACGCGCTGAAACCCAACGCAGTATCGCCAATATGGTCCATGGCAAGGCTGCCGAGCCAATAATTCACGTTTGGATCTTCGAGCGTAGCCTGCTGGTAAACCGCTGGAGCCGAGGGATTACGGATTTCGTACCAGCGCACGGCAGCAAGCGGTCCGCCCTTGACAGTATGGTTGACGAGCAGCGACTCGTGATCGCCGAAGTTGCGGTAAGCCAGCCGAAACATCACCCGATCCGATAGCGCATCCACTCTTTCCCCAGGCGGTGGTTCGGGGATGCAAGCAACACTCGTCGACCTAGCGCAGATCTCGCTGTATGGGGCCACGTGAACCAAAGTTGGCCCGGCGAATGTCGAATTCGCCGGATTGCTGAAATCAACGTGGAACTTGAAGAAGTTCAGATCAGTCGAATCCGCAAGCCCTACGAAATAGTTTGGAGCACCTGGCGGGGGCAGCGTAGCGCCGTCCAAGTCAGCGGGTAACAAACTCGAAACCGTCTGCGGCTGCTGAAAACAGATTGCACTCGCCGCTTGGCCTCTGAGCATGGCATTACGATTGAATGCACACGCCATTGCTCCTGCAAAGCTGTGGGGCGGGAAGATATTGACCGTGTTGTAGTACGCGTCGGGCCAGATGCCAAACTTCGGATAATCGGGGAAGTTGGAGCCGAAATCGAACTCGTACCTGTTGTACGAGCCGGTTGCATCCCAGTTGGTGGAGATGGCGACGCACTCCGCCGATTCAGTGAAGCTGCTGTTGTATTGCAACTGACTCACGAGCCACCTGCCAGCGAGATGGTCGAAAAGCACAATCGGGTCACCTCCGTCGGCGTAGAGCGGAGTGCCTCCACCAAACTCGCAAAGTCCACCAAAACCCTTCCACAAGGTGTGAATGGCTGCTGGACCGAGTTCTAACGCGCCGGTTGACTTGTTGTAGACGGCTATCGTCACGTTTACCATCTGAACGAACTGCTTAGAGCCGACGGCACCATTGGTATCCGGCGGCACGAACGCAAAACCGAACAGATTGAAATTGTCTTGCGCGCTCTGTCCGTCGAAGTCGAGCAAACTGCTTACGCCCGTGAGAGGGCCAGCGAATGGCGCCGCTACGGGATCAGCATTCGGATTTGTGATTAACGATCCTGTAGGGCGCGCGGTTGGAGTTTGAGTGTTAGTTCCGCCGCTATTTGAGGAAGAGCCAAGGACCATTTGCGAGAGCGGTGCCGAAACGTCATTGTGAGAGGACTGAATTACGTCCGAGCTAGACGCGAGGGCCTGTGTAACAAATGCGAGTGTGAAGCAGGAAAACAAAATGCACAGCAGACGGCGCGCACATTTGGCTGAGAGCATGGAAGCCTCCATTCCCCGGTTGCGCTCGGGGCAGTCCCAGGATTCTACGTCGCCTGCGAAGGCGAGAGCAACTCAGCCACCAGCAACAGTTTTAGCACCATTGCTTCGCCATGCCCTCAGGACGTGAAGCTGTGTTAAGGTGGGTCGCTCTTTGTATAGCTCGGGCTGTGACGTTGGGGTCTGTTGTGGCAACGCAAATTCGGAAACCATAATGTGCGCCGAGCGGATGCCTCGTGAAAATCGAAGAAGTACCCGGGTTCGCATGAATGTCCAGATTGCTGCCCAAGCTGTTGCGGAACCTCTGACCTGTGATGGGCAAACAATCGTCGTGAATCTGCACGGAGCCCTTATCACGACTGCGGTTCCCTTACGCGTGGGGATGAAGATCGAGATTCATGTGATCCTGACGGACAAGAGTGCTCTTGCCCAAGTTGTCTACGTCGATCCTGACCGGCCGCAACTGTGTGGAATCGGGTTGGATAACCCCCGGAACATCTGGGGAGTCCCTATTCCGCCTGAGGATTGGAACGAAGGCGAGTCTCGATAATCGTCACGCTTTCCTCTGGACACTCCCAGTTAGACTGTTACGAATTCCGAACAAGTAAACATGCAATCGGCTAGCGACGTGGATATTTTAGGATCATTACACCGGCAGAGACTTCAATTACCGGATTCGATCTCCACGAACGTGAAATCGCGCTCCGGAACTCGGGTTCCCTGCGACATTCCTGTCACAGTCATAAGCCTGGACCCACTCTATCCCTTCTCCGAATTGTGTCGGATAATCCTGGTCAACGCAAATGGATGCACTGTCCGAATCTCCCGACCCGCTGAAACAGGGACGCCGGTTCGATTGCAAGGACTCTCCGTCTCGAAGGCAGTAACCGCAAGAGTCACGAGTTGTATCAGCCTAGGGAAGCACGAAAGATCTTTTCTGCTGGGCCTAATGATCGATGAACCTGGCAACGTGTGGGGAATCGAGAATGTTCCGGCCGACTGGAAGGCGTGAGCTATCTGTCCATTCATATCCTTATACGTGATCAGTGAATCAATTCCCAGTGGAGAACTGACCGCCCGCCTGTGGAGTCTGCAGGATGATTACTTTTCCGCAATTCTTCCCGACTTGCCGTTTCCCGATCCGGTGCCTCCCAGATCTTAGTCCCGCTGCGTGGGTCGCCCGGCATTCGTGAGCCAAGCGACGGCAGCGCAGGGTTTGGTCAATTGATCTTGTGACGAAAACCGGATAGTTTCCTGTTTGCCAACGATATGGCCAGTGACATCGGCTCGGTTCGAGTGCTTTGCGAGCACCGGCGCGAACGCGCCTGAGATAAGTCTTAAATGGTCAAGGCCAAACGCTTCAATGGTCCAACTTTCTCGAAATCGATGCTGGGAATCCTTGGAGACCGCAAAGTCCGGTTCCGGTGCAATCTCGCGTTTGACCGAAGTAGAGGATGGCCGGGTACAATGCGAGACGAATACGCTCGAACGCCGCTTCAAGCAAATCGAGCTTTTGGAACGCATGCGCAGTAGCGAGGTTTAATATGCAGATCTGCTCGTTCTTACCCTCCGCAACCGAGATTTTGTATGCGCTAGGCTTGGGAGAGTCTCTTTCGGGTGTGACCTTCGAATGCGATTTTCCGCCGGAAGCTGCGAAAAAGACCGTGGTGGTAAATACAAACCTTGCCCACGATCTGACATCGGCCGAAATTGACCGCGACGTAAACCAATATTCCTCTCACGGGGAGGGGCTTTATCGAGTTGATATCCAGAAACTCGAAGCGATCAAGCCGGACCTCATCGTCACACAGGAACTGTGTGACGTCTGCGCTATCAGCACATCCTACGTAGCCAAGGCGGTTCACCAGCTTTCTTCGAAACCTCAGGTACTTTCGCTGACACCCCATACCCTGGAGGATGTGCTGCAAGATATTTTGCGAGTTGGCGAGGTTACCGATCGAGGAACCGAAGCTCGCGCGCTGGTGTCTTCTCTGCGGGAACGGATCGCGAACGTTAGCCAGATGCAAAAGAAGCAGCGACCCACCGTGGTTTGCCTGGAGTGGCTGTCGCCGCCGTTCAACGGAGGGCACTGGATCCCAGAGATGATTGACTTGGCGGGCGGGATAGATCCGCTGGGCAAATTGGGAAAGGACAGTTACCGTATGGATTGGGATCAGGTTTTACGCGTCGACCCCGATGTAGTCCTGGTCATGCCCTGCGGTCATAATCTGGAAAGGTCTATCAAGGAATACCACGCCACGCAATTTCCCGAAGACTGGAAACAAGTGAAGGCGGTACGCAATGGCCGAGCGTATGCAGTGAATGCCAGTGCGTATTTCTCTCGTCCGGGACCGCGCCTGGTTACCGGACTGGAAATTATGCACTCTCTATTGCAGGACGCCCGACCGCAAGAAACGCTCGAAAACAGTTGGAGCCGCTTGTAGCTCGCTGGCGGGATGAGACTTAAGTTGCGAGAGGTGCCGCTCAGCACCGCACTCAGGCTTAGTGTTTGACGTTTCTCCGGCCTCGCGGTATAAATCACAGAGTCTGGTATTTGGGAAGGCGGTTAGAGTCCGCCACTGCCCCGCAACTGTATTCGCTGAGAACTGAGCAACTACGCCACTAGACAACTTTCTGGGAAGGCTGCTCAGCTTCGACGAAGCGTAAGTCAGGAGACCGGCCAGACGCTGACCCAAGGCATATTCGACTTCGATGGGAGAGTCGGAGAGCATTCTGACGATTTACCTTCAAACCGCGTCTGAAAGCTGCCGGTAGAATCCCGCTCGCGTCAGGGCACTGTTGTGCTCCAGGTGAGCAATGCACGACCTATCTCGAAAAGCCATCACGCTGGTGCTAGGCGGCGTGCGCAGCGGCAAGAGCCGATATGCCCAAGCGCTCGCCGCAGGCGTCGCGCCCGTGGCGTTTGTCGCGACTGCTCGTTCGTCGGACTCAGACGAAGAGATGCGGCGGAAGATCGAACGCCATCAGACTGACCGTCCTCAGGACTGGAAGACGATTGAGGAACCGCTCGATCTCGCGAGTGTGCTGCGAGAACAGGGTCCCAATTACCGGATCATAGTGGTCGATTGTCTTACGCTGTACGCCGCAAATCTCCTCCAAGCCGAGCACGGAAATCTGCTCGCCGTGGAAGAACGTTTGCAAAGGTTTTACGCGGCGCTGCGGTCGGCGTCTTGTTCGGTCGCGCTGGTCTCGAATGAAGTGGGCAGCGGGATTGTTCCCTCGTTTCCTGAGGGACGCAGCTACCGTGACTTGCTGGGAGAGATCAATCAGGAGGTTGCAACCATTGCGGACACGGTATTGCTCATGGTCGCCGGAATTCCGCTCGTACTCAAGGGAACTGCAGAGGTGCTTGGGTGAACGCATTTGTAGTGGCGGGCACGGCCAGCGGGGTGGGCAAGACCACGGTTGCTCTCGCCATTATCGCTGCTCTACGGTCCAGAGGTTTGAACATACAGCCTTTCAAATGCGGTCCTGACTTCATCGATGGCGGCCATCTCGCGGTTATTGCGAGCCGCGCAGTGCGCAATCTCGATACCTGGATGCTCGACGCCGAAGCCAACCGCGAAATCTTCTCCGCCGCCTCCACAGGCTGCGATGTAGCTGTCGTCGAAGGAATGATGGGGCTTTTCGATGGCGTAGCTGGAAATACGGAGGAAGGCAGTACCGCCGAAATTGCTAAGCTTCTTGGCTTACCGGTCGTTCTGGTTGTGGACGCCGGGAATAGCGCGCGCAGTATTGCGGCTGTGATTCGAGGATTCGAAACTTTCGACCCGGAGTTGCGTCTTGCAGGGATAGTTTTGAACCGCGTGGCTGGCGCTGCGCACTTTCTTATGCTTGACTCCGCGATTCGTCAATCCTCCCTGGTGCCGGTGCTCGGCTGTCTACCGGTGGAGGCAGACGCGGCCATTCCCGAACGACACCTTGGGCTGCACACCGCCGCCGAGGGAATTACCGCCCGCCTCTCCACTCTCACAGGATTGGGTGATCACCTCGACCTCGAGCAATTGCTAAATGCGACGGTCTACAACCGACGGCCTGAGACCGCAACTATAAGCAGCGCTGAACCCAAGTACAAAGGCATCCGCGTCGGTGTCGCCCGTGATCGGGCCTTCTCGTTCTATTACGAGGACAATCTCGACCTCCTCCGCGAGAATGGCGCAGAAATCGTGGGGTTCAGTCCGATCAAAGATTCCGTTTTGCCTCGGAACCTGCATGCCCTCTACTTCGGCGGCGGATATCCCGAGCTGTACGCGTCTGAACTCAGCGCCAATGCCAGCCTGCTCCTCGAGATCCGTGATTTTGCGAAAGCGAATAGGCCGATTTACGCCGAATGTGGCGGGTTGATGTTCTTGGCTGAAACCCTGACAACCTTGGATGCGAAAAGCTATCCCATGGCGGGTGTCCTGCCGGTCGCCATCGAGATGACCAAGTCCTTAGTTCATTTCGGGTACGCCGATGTCGAGTTCACGCACGATTGTCTGCTTGGGCAAAGGGGAACGACCGTTCGCGGGCATAGTTTCCACTGCTCGCGCATTGTCGCTCACGATCGTTTGGATTGCGCTTATCGGGTTCATTACTCGCTTTTAGACCGACGAGAGCAGGAAGGGTTCGTCCGCGGGCGCGTCCTCGGAACTTACATCCATCTGCATTTCCGGTCCAATTCATCTCTAGTCTCATCCTTTTTGCGGCAGGCTGATTCGGCACGGCTCACCGCGGGGGCGCGATGAGAATCCTACTCGGGACAATCATCCTGGTAACTTCCCTCGCGCTGCCCTCCTTCGCGACCCGGACGGTGAACGACGAACTGGGCCGGACGGTCGAGGTCGCGGATCATCCCCATCGTGTGATTTGTCTGATCCCAAGTGTGGTGGACATCGTGTATTCGCTAGGGGCGGGAGCCGACGTTGTTGCCATCAGCAATTTCACGAAGTATCCGAAAGAGGCTCTCGAGAAGCCGAGCATAGGACTCCCTCTCAATCCCTCAATGGAAAGCATTATTGCTTTACACCCGGACCTTGCGCTCGGCAGTGGCGACCTGAACACCATGGAGTTCGCAGGCCAACTCGAGCGCCTTGGCATCCCGGTGTTCATGGTGGATCCGCATGGGATTGAGGGAATCTATGCGTCGATTCTCAGTATAGGCAGGGCGCTAAATCGAGAACCCGATGCCAAGACCCTGGTCGCCCGGCTGCGCACGCGCGTCGACAGAGTGAAAGCTCGTGTCTCCGGCAAACCAAGGGTGCGAGTATTCATGGCGATCTGGTACGACCCGGTCATGACCATCGGCAAGCGTGCGTTCATCAGCGAACTGATCGAGGCTGCTGGCGCCCGCTCGGTGACAGATGACATCGCACAAGAGTGGCCGGAAGTGAGTATAGAAACCGTAGTCAGCCGTCAACCAGACGCGCTCCTGTTTGCAAGTGGATCAGGAATTACGCCCGAAGAGTTGAAGGCACGGCCTGGTTGGGAACACTTAAAGGCGGTTCGCGAGGGCCGCATTTATTACATCGACGATCGAGTTCAGTATCCGAGCCCGATTGCATTCGATGCATTGGAGGAACTAGCGAAACAATTTCATCCGTGAGACTGAGCTCGGAAGCAGGATTGCTTTTGATTCTCGGACTCTGAACAAAAACCAAACGGCAGAATGTTCGGGAAGCGCGGTGAGAATCCGCCACTACCCCGTAACTGTGAACGCCGAGAACTGGGCAAGCAGATGACTTGCAGCCACTGGGGACTAAGTTCCCGGGAAGGTTGCCCGGATTCGTCGAGGCGTGAGTCAGGAGACCGGTTTTGCCGAAACCAATTTCCGAGGGGAAAAAATGAAATTTCTTAGGCAAAATCAACCACGCAGGCGATTGTTTAGCTTGCTCCTTCTTACGGGTCTGTTTGCGGCAGAAGCATACGCCGCAACGGTTCGTGGGACCGTGACTGACTCGCTCGGCGCCGTGATCCCAGGTTCTCGAATCGAGCTCATGGCAAATCAAAAAATGATTACATCAGCGATCGCGGACGCCGCTGGTAGATACGAATTCGACGAAGTTTCCACGGGCCGGTACCAGGTCCGGGCCAGCGCTCCGTCGTTCGATTCGACCGCGAGCAGACCTTTCTATCTTGGAGAAGGCGCGAACGCCAATATTGATCTCGTTCTGGCCATCGGCGTAGTTTCGCAGGCGGTGACGGTTACGGCGACGGGCTCACCGACGCCGGCGGCCCAAGTCGGCGCATCGATCACTCTGCTTTCCGCAGACGACTACGCGGAGAAACTGGACGTGCACGAGGCTTTGCGGTTAGTGCCCGGCGCGCAAATCACCGAAACCGGTCAGCGCGGCGGACTGGCCGAGTTGTTCGTGCGCGGCGGCGACAGTGATGCGAATAAGGTCGTCATCGATGGCATCCCCGCCAATGACATCGGCGGCGCGGTCGATTTTGGCGTACTTGCCACTACAGGAATCGCTCAAATCGAAGTGTTGCGGGGACCGAATAGCGCCCTGTACGGGTCCGATGCGCTCGCTGGCGTCGTGAGCATGACCACTCCGCGCGGGATCACGCCTTTGCCCGAGCTGACATACTCGATTGATGGCGGGAACTTCGGGACCTATCGCCAGGAAGGTATCCTGGGAGGAGGTTATAAGCAGTTCGACTATTTTTCTGATTTTTCACGCTTTGACACCGCTAACGATATTCCTCGCAGCTCCTTTCACAATGGAACTTATGCCGGGAACTTTGGCTGGACTCCGAAACCAAATACTGAGTTTCGAGCAACCGTCCGGCGCATAGCGACTGCGGCCGGAGAGGCCAACGCTGTTCAGCTCTTCGGGATCCCCGATGATGCGGGCCAGAAAGACCAGCAACTCTTCATCGGAGCTACGTTCCAGCAGCAGACGACTGAGCGTTGGCACAACCTCGTGCGTTATGGAGCGCTTCGGTTGCGCTCCCAGTTTACTGACTACGCCCCGACCGGTATTCCCTACGATTCACTAATTGTGGGATCAGAGTACATTCGCGCCCCGGTCACGCTTCGCGGAGCCAACGGATACGCGGTAAGCGGGCAAGCGATTTTCCAGTTTGTTCAACCGTATCCGAATCAGTTTATAACCAGCACCGATCGTGATTTTGTCTATGCCCAAACCGAATATGAGGTCAAGCCGCAGTTGACGGCGCTGTTCGGATTTCGCTACGAGGCCGAGCGTGGGTACACGCAGCCGAATTTCGGAGTGCCTCCCGCTGATCGAGGCAACTACAGCTACACTTTGCAGGTGGCGGGCAGTCTCGCCAACCGTCTTTATTACACGTTAGGCAGCGGCATCGAGAAAAACGCGGTGTTCGGCGTGGCAGGCACGCCACGAGCATCGCTTGCCTATTACTTGCTGCGCCCCGATACGTCGAAAGTGTTCAGCGGGACAAAGCTTCGCGCCAATTTCGGCACAGGCATCAAGGAGCCCAGCATCTCTGCTGCCGGCACTTCTCTGTTCAGCCTGCTTCAAACGCTCGGGAATGGAGCGCAACTCATTTCGCAGTTCCACGTTGCTCCCATTGGAGCCGAGCAATCCAGGACGTATGACGGCGGCGTTGAGCAAAGCCTTTTCGATGGGCGGGCAAAACTTGGAATTACTTACTTCCACAATGAGTTCACGCATCTGATTGAATTTGTTCCGACGCAGGGGCTGATCGAGCTAGGGGTCGCTCAATCCATCGCAGATTCGCTTCTCGCAGGATCCCAATTTGGAGCCACAGTGAACTCCCAGGCATTCCGCGCCCAGGGAGCAGAGACGGAACTCGAATATCGGATGGGACGCAGCCTCGTCGCTCGCGGAGGATATACGTACTTGGATGCGGTTGTGCAGCGCTCCTTTACCAGCGACGCGCTTGGCCCGAGCTTCAACACTTCTTCGAACTTCCCAACCATCCCCATCGGTGTCTTTTCGCCGCTGATTGGAGCTCGGCCATTTCGGCGTGCGCCGCATAGCGGCTACGTGGCGGTCACCTATCATCATGCCCGCTGGACGGCGTCCTTAACTGGAACCTTTGTGGGCAAGCGGGATGACAGTGATTTCATCTCCGATAAAGACGGGGGCACAAGCCTACTGCTGCCGAATCGCAATCTGGACGCGGCGTATCAGAAGGTCGACCTCGGAGGCAGTTACCAGGTAAACCACGCGCTCGGCGTTTACGCCGATCTTCAAAATGTGCTGAGTCAGCACTATGACGAGGCGTTTGGTTACCCGGCGCTTCCTTTCACTTTTCGCTCAGGCATTCGCATTACGGTTGGAGGAGAGTCGTGGAGACTGAAATAGCGGAAAAGATCGAACCTCCAGCGTCGTCGCGGGCCGATCGCCGGATCGGATTCTCCGATCGAGCGCTGTTCACCCTTATTTTATTGGCCTTATTCGTTGGCCTCGGGGTCGTCCTTGTACTCTCGGCTGGGATGGGCGCAACCAGGATCGGAGTTCGAGAAGTGCTCGGCTCCTTGTTCCATGGGGATCGTTCTCAAGGCACGGATTTGGTGATTCTGTTCGATATCCGTCTTCCTCGCGTGTTGGCGTCGGCCTTGGTTGGAACTGCGCTCTCCGTAGCCGGCCTTCTGTTCCAGGGACTTTTCCGAAATCCCATGGCGGATCCGTACGTGATCGGCTCTTCGGGAGGAGCGGCCCTGGGCGCTGGGATTGGACTGTTTCTGCTCCCTCGTTTTTCCTTTCTCGGATTCGGTGCGACTGCCAGTATGGCGTTCATCGGCTCCGTGGCGACCATCGCCCTGGTCTATTGGCTGGCCCGGATTGGTGGGCGGGTACCCGTTGTCACGCTCCTGCTCGCAGGGTTCGCGGTGAGCACGATGTTGAGTTACTCCACTTATTTCCTGGTCGTGCTTGACGACAACTTTGGCCTGCGAACGCGGGTGCTTGCCTCCTGGCTTACAGGAGTGATTGCAGTGCCCCGATGGACTCAACTCGAGGTAAGCGGTCTGATGATCGGTTGCGGTTTGATCTTCTGCTTCCCCCTGGCACGGCGCTTGAATACTCTAGCGCTGGGTGAAGACTACGCCCGCCAAGTTGGCGTGCAGGTCGAGAGAACACACCTGGCCATCATTCTTGCCGGTTCACTCATTACGGCTGCTGCAGTGTCATTAGGAGGAGTGATCAGCTTCGTGGGGCTGATCGTCCCGCACATGGCAAGGCTGGTCCTGGGCCCAGACCACGTTCGCCTCTTGCCGGTTACAGCGATTACGGGCGCGATTTTCCTGGTTCTGGCAGACACTCTGGCACGGACCGTACTCGCTCCTTCTGAAATTCCGGTTGGGCTTCTGACCGCATTTATTGGCGGTCCATTTTTCCTCTACCTTTTGCGCCGGACCAGACGGGAGTACGCATTGTGACTCCGTTGCTTCAGTTTGTTGACGTGTCGTTTTCTTACGAGCAACGCAGTGTACTTGAGGGTGTCAGCTTCTGTGTGGAACAGGGCGAATGTGGAGCGCTGATAGGTCCAAATGGAATCGGGAAAACCACATTGCTGCGTCTGGCTGCGGGTGTTCTCGCCTGCTCGCGCGGCACAGTTTCGCTGGCAGGCCGCGCAGTGCACACTCTGGGTCGACGGGAGACGGCGCGGGTGGTTGCGCTGGTTCCCCAACGATTCGAAGTGCCATTTGATTTCACGGTCGAGCAGATCGTTGAGCAAGGGCGCACACCTTATCTTGGCTTATTCGCCGGTTTCAAGCGCCCGGATCGGCAGGCGGTCGAGCGCGCTCTTGGACTGGCCGATGTCACTTCCCTCAGGAATCGCATCTTCAATGAGTTGAGCGGGGGAGAACGCCAGCGGGTCAAGATTGCTCTAGGATTGGCACAGGAACCTCGTTTGCTGCTGCTTGACGAGCCCACTCAAAACCTCGACCTCGGTCGCCAACTCGAATTGCTGGATTCGATTCGCGCCCTCAATGATGAGGGAGTTACGATTCTGGCCGCGATGCACGACCTTCAATTGATTCCTGGCACATTCTCATCGGTTCTGTTGCTGGAACCTGACCAGGAAGCACGTAAAGGCAGTCCGCAAGACATCTTGCGACCTGAGATTCTGGAACGGGCTTTCGATTGCCCTCCTCGACGCCATCCGAAGTTAGTGAGTGAGAATCAGGTCGCGCTGGAGAAGACATCATGACAACAATCAATTCTGAAATGCTGGCGGAATTCATTCAAGAGATTGTTGTGCCTGATCCCACATTCCTGCAACAGGCGCGCGCACATCTCGATCATTTGACCAAACCGCCGGGGAGCCTTGGCCGGCTGGAAGACATCGCCGCCCGATTTGTCGCGATCAGAAAAGGCGCCCCTGGCTGGCCGCTGAGCAAGGCTGCTTATGTGTTTGCTGCCGATCACGGCATCGTGGCCGAAGGAGTCAGTGCATATCCGAAAGATGTCACCTGGCAAATGGTGCTCAACTTCCTCCAGGAAGGTGCGGCAATCAATGTCCTGGCGAGGCTGCACCAAGCCGAGTTGACCATCGTGGATGTCGGTGTGGATGCGGATTTCGGCGATCTCCCAGGTCTTCTACCACGAAAGATCCGGCTCGGCACTCGCAATATGCTTCGTGAACCGGCGATGACCGAAGGTGAAATGCTCGGAGCCGTGCAGACAGGACTAGAACTGGCAACCCGCGCTCACGAGAAGGGGCAGACACTGATCGCAGCCGGCGAGATGGGAATTGGCAACACGACTTCAGCCAGCGTGATCACTGCTGTCCTCACTGGTCAACCTCCTGCTCTGGTTACGGGCACTGGAACGGGATTGGAGAAGCGCGCTCACGAACACAAGATCAGTGTCGTCGACGCCGTCATCCAAAAGCATTTCGGCCAAGATCTTCGAATTTCTGACGCGCAACCCCTAGAGATTCTGCGCCGCGTCGGCGGATTAGAAATCGCTGCCATGGTTGGATTATTCCTGGGGGCGGCACGCTATCAGATCCCGGTTATCACGGATGGTTTTATCTCGACGGCGGCCGCTGCATTGGCGTACGCCGTCGCGCCGCATGTAAAAGAGTATTTGTTTGCCGGACATTGTTCGAAAGAGCCGGGCCATCGTTTTCTGCTGAAATATTTGGGACTCGACCCCGTTCTGACTCTTGAGATGCGGCTGGGCGAAGGCACCGGCGCCGTTTTGGCGATGCCTATCATCGAATCAGCTGTGCGCCTCTACACCGAGATGGCAACCTTCGCCTCGGCGGGAGTAAGTGGGCCGAGCGAATGAAGCAAATAAGACGATTGGTGGAAGAATTGCTGGTTGCTTTCCAATTTCTTACGCTACTGCCGATCTCGCGTGTTTCCTATCAAGCCGACTCGTTATCGCGGTCGGCGAAGTTCTTTCCGGTTGTCGGCCTGGTCATCGGATGCGGTGCGTCCCTTTTGCACCACGTCCTTACGCCCCACCTCGACCGAGCCGTCGTGGCCCTATTGCTACTGACGTTTTTGGTGCTGATTACGGGTGGACTTCACGAAGACGGCTTGGCTGATACGGCGGATGCTTTTGGTGGCGGCTGGAATCGGGAGCAGGTTCTCACGATCCTACGGGATAGCCGAATCGGAAGTTTTGGAGCCCTGGCGCTCGTGCTATCTGTGCTGGCCAGATTCCTGCTTCTTTCGATTCTTCCGGTGAATCGCTTTACGGCGTTGGTAGTCGCCGCGCACGTCCTCTGTCGTTGGACAACCCTGCCATTAGGTCATTTCCTGCGGCCGGCGCGCGAAAGTGAGGGACAAGGGGCGAGGATAGCACAGAAAATCTCGCCAACATCTCTGCTCGTAGGCAGCCTGCTGAGCTTTGCCATCGTTTTCTATCTGCTGCGAAGGGCGTTCTGGATTCCGATCGTTGCGGCGCTTGTGATCACCGTGTTCAGTGGCCTTTATTATTACCGCCGGATCGGCGGAATCACAGGTGACTGTTTTGGAGCCACGAATCAATTTACCGAGATTGCAGTTTATTTTTGTGGGGTCTGGAGCGTGTGACACATCTTCTCCTAGCTCGCCACGCGGAGACTGACCTAGCTGGCCGGTTCTGTGGCCGGTCTGATCCGGAACTCAATGAGCAAGGCCGTCAACAGCTCGCAGGTCTGGTGAACAGGCTGTCGCAACACCCAATCAGCCGAGTCTATACCAGTGATCTTCGGCGCGCCCGACAGACTGCTGAGGCGATTGCCAGGCATTTCGGAGTGGGACTCCACGTTCGCCCTGGGCTGCGCGAAATCGACTTTGGCATATGGGAGGGTCTTTCCTGGAGCGAAATTGAAGTTCGCGACCCCGCACGGGCAAAGAGCTGGGCGGAGATGTATCCGAATTCGACCGCGCCAGAAGGTGAGCCCTTTCAGCAATTTGAATCGCGGGTTCGCCGGGAGGCTGCCTTCTTGCTAGGAGAGGCGGCGAATTCCCCAATCGCGGTGGTTGCACACGCCGGCTTCATTCGCGTCATGCTAAAGAAGTGGTGCAGGATATCGGAACAGGAAGCTTGGGATCGGACAAAGGACTACGGATCCATCGTAGCCCTAGACACAAACCATATCGACCGGGCGGGGTTGAGGACTGCGGATTTGAACGTACTGTAGTTCGGACAAGCCCGTATGGTTCTGAGGGTTTTGAGAATGAAGTCCGGAAGAGGGCTCGGTCTGAAATTGACTAGCGGCAGGTTGTACGACGACATAATTTTAAGGAGCAACGAAATGAGCATCGCAACCAAACGAGGGGATAGCGGACAGACTGGGCTTGTCGGGGATGTTCGTGTTTCTAAGGCTGACTTACGAATAGAAGCCTACGGGTCAGTTGACGAATTGAATTCCGTGTTGGGCTTTGCACGCAGCATTTGCCAGAACGCCGATATTCGTGCGTGGACAGAATCAATCCAGAAGACACTGTTTCGGCTTGGGTCGGCATTAGCCACGCCGCCAGAGGCTAACAATCCGTCGCCCGCGATAACCGCTGGTGACGTAGAACATCTCACAGGTCTGGTCCATACAATTGAGGCGACGAAAGGGATCTTATCGGACTGGTCCTTGCCCGGGGCGTACACGGAGGCCGCAGCCTTCGAAATGGCACGCACCGTCTGTCGCCGCGCAGAGCGAAACGTGGTCCGGTTGGTCGAGAGTGGAGCTCCCGTGGACACGCAGGTGCTGGCATATCTGAACCGTTTGTCAGACGTTTTGTGGCTCTTCGGACGGCTGTTAGAACTTCACGCTGGCGTCGAATCCAAACTGCGCGATGACCAGCACGCCGGTGCGCGTTGGTCGAGGGCCTGGTGATGCCACGGGCCGAAGGATTTCCGGAAGCTGAGCTGCGAGGAGTATACCGCGCGATTCGCGACCGGCGCGATGTCCGGTCTGGCTTCTTACCGGAACCGCTAAGTGATCAAGTCGTGAGCCGGCTCTTAGAAGCTGCCCATCACGCACCGTCCGTGGGCCTGATGCAACCTTGGCGATTCATTCTTATTCGAGCGCTCGAGACCCGTAAAGCGGTCCACGACATTTTTGTGCGATCGAATCGAGAGGCACTCAAAACCTACGAGGCTGAGCGTGCGAAGAAATACGCTAGTCTAAAGCTTGAAGGTATTCTGGAAGCGCCTCAGAACCTCTGCATCGTCTGCAATCCAGAATGTGAACGTGGACATCGACTTGGCCGCCACTCCATGCCAGAAACTGCCCTTTATTCCGCGGTCTGCGCCGTTCAGAATCTCTGGCTCGCGGCTCGCGCGGAAGGGATTGGTGTCGGATGGGTCAGCATTCTCGACAAGCAGGCACTGCAAAACGTGTTGCACATTCCAGCCAACATAGCCCCAGTAGCCTATCTCTGTCTCGGTTACGTGAACTGCTTCGCGGCAGAGCCGGATCTCGAACGTGCTGGATGGGAGCAGCGCATTTCGCTTGAGCAAGTGCTTGGGTTCGAACAATACGACGAACGCTGGAGTGCTGAGGAGAAGAAGCAATAGCTGCCCGCGCCATTATGGTTCTGGGAACTGCCTCTCACGTAGGCAAGTCGCTTCTGACGGCGGCCCTCTCTCGCATCCTTCGACAGTAGGGTTACCATGTGGCTCCGTTTAAAGCACAGAACATGTCGCTCAATTCGGCCGCCACTCTCGAGAGTAGAGATCGGTCGAGCTCAGGCACTACAGGCGGAAGCGGCGGGGATTCCCGTTACGGTTCACACGAATCCTATTCTGATCAAGCCCGCCGGCGATGCGCATTCGCTCGCCGCCGCGACCATTGCCGTGTTGGCCTCCGGCAGTTATCGCCATGCAAGGAAGGTTTGAACCCACGATTTCCACCCACCACGAGCACGTGAACTGTTTTGCAATTGTTCGTTTGGCAGGCGACCACGATATAGAGGTGCATAAACGCCAAATCTTCACCGGTTAGTTCGATTGCTCACGTCGAAGCCGTAGTTGGTGAGCAGTTCTGCGACGGCTTCGCTTTTGAAATAGGAGAGAAACTGTTGCGCGATCTCCTTGTTCTTGGACGAACTCAGGATCACACACGCTTGTACAATGGGCGGGTACTCGTCTGTAGGGATCTCCTTGTAGCGGCCCTTGTCTTTCATATTCGGGGACAAGGCGAGTGAAAGGGCCACTACTCCAACGTCAGCTGACCCCGAAACGACGAAGGATGCAGTTTGCGAGATACTCTCACCCAGAACGAACCGGTCTTTTGCTTTGTCGTAGATGCCTTCCTTCTGCATTGCTGACACGGCTGCCTGGCCGTACGGAGCATGTAACGGATTGGCGATCGCTATTTTCTTTACATTCGGGTCGATGAGAACTTTCAGGCCGGCATTGACGTCTATTTTTGAGTCGTTGGGAACCCAAACCACTATTTTGCCCTTAGCGTACTGGTAGTAGCTCCCGGTTTGCACGAGCCCCGCAGCCTGCAGCTTTTTGGGGTAATCGAGATTCGCAGAAGAAGAACATGTCGAAAGGGGCGCCGTTCTGGATCTGCTGGAAGAAGTTTCCGGACGAGCCGAAAATGACCTTGACCTTTTTGCCTGTCCCAAGCTCAAAGCGTGCCGCCACGTCTTGTATTGCAGATTGCAAGTCTGCCGCCGCCACGGTTATTTCTTGCGCTAAACACAGCTGACAAATCAATGTGATTCCAAGAATTCCGAGTACAGGTATTCTCCGACGATTCATACCATGGCTCCTGCCGTTTTATAATGACCATATGCCCATATCAGCTCGAAACAAACTGCGCGGGAAAATTGAAGAGCTTCAGCTCGGCGATGTCATGGCTCACGTTGTCGTCCGAGTCGGTGATAACCTAATCGAAAGCGTCATCACGCGCCGCAGCGCTGATGAACTCAAGCTTAAAAAAGGTGATACGGTCTCTGCCGTCGTCAAAGCCACTGAGGTGATGATTCAGAAAGATTGATGTCTTCACTGAACATCCACAATTTTCAGCGTCGTAACCTGCCTGACCCATCGGGCCATTCGTTTTTCATCCGGGATGACAATTCGGTATGGCCCTTCTTTCTCGCCGAGTGGCTTGCCATCCCGCAAGAAAGCGAGCACGGTCTGCTTATCGGTGAACGCCGGGTCCAACTCGGGCAAGGCAATGACAGCTCGATAGCCACCAGCCGCTTCCACAAGAAGGCAGTTCGTGAGCCGCTTACCCTTCATCGATTCGCCAAAGGTGACGCCCGACTTTTCTAGGACGCTCTTTAGCGTGACCCCTTCAAAGTTCACCGGACTAGGCGAGTGGTCGGCCGCGGTCTGACCGCGCTTGAGATTCATTTCGCGGGCGGAACTTGCAGTGATGATCGAGGTGATCCGTTGATCACCAATGGATAGCTTTACTTCCGCCATCAGGCCGCTAATCTGGACTGACTCGATACGTCCCACCAGTTGATTTCTTCCGCTGACGCGCCGGGTAACAAGGCCTCGTTCGGGAGCGGTCTTGCCCCTGGTCCGGAATAGGAGTCGGTCGATCTCACTCTGCGGAATGCGGTGGTGCCCTCCCGCAGTTCGAATACTCCGAATCTTCCGTTTGTAGATCCACTGTTTGATCGTTGGGAAGCTAACGCGAAGTTCCAAAGCCGCTTCGCGCGGTTTTAGGAAATCTTCATTCGTGGCTTCGCGCTGCTGAAGTTGGGAATTCTTCGACATTTGGAACCGAATCGTACAGTCGAAAAGCTGACTCGGTCAAACATCCAAGGGTTTCGTCAACGCACCCGTCCCTCCCGTGAGTTGCCTATACTCGCATCAGATTCGACTCAATAACGTTGTCTCAGGAGCTTTGTTGACGTGAAATCCTGACTTGGTGTTGAGGAGCACTGCCATGTCAAGCAGGAGGCCGCAGGTTCGAAGCTCGTCTCGCTCCGGCCATTCTTCCTAGAAGTTGGTGCCGCATGATGGTCTACCCGAGTGAGATCTGGGAGATAGGTGACAGAGCAAACACAGGGTTGACAATTGAATCAGCGCGCCCGACTTCGTCGACGCTTGACGAGTGAATTCTCAGTGCTGAAACAGGACCTCCCAGGCTTAGATGTAAAGATGAGCCGGCGCTTCCAGGAAGCGTGTGAGCAGGTCGCCGGTCTGGAGAACGATATTCAGGCTTTGTGTCACCGTTGCACTCATCAAAGCTTGAATACCTTGGACTCGAAGCAGCTACGGCTAGCCTTTGCGCAGAGCTTTCAGAAAGGCAGAACGTCAAGATTGATTTTCGCTGCGACGCCCTTCCAGAAGACTTTCCGAGTGAAGTGTCACTTTGCCTCTTCCGTGTTCTGCAGGAAGCTCTTCATAATGCGATGAAATACAGCGGTGTAGGCGTATTCAAAGTATCCCTTGGCTGGCTCACCGCGAGGAATCGAACTGAGAGTGCACGATTCGGGAGCAGGGTTTGATGCCAAGGTAGCAAGCAATGGACATGGACTCGGTCTGACGAGCATGAGGGAGCGCCTGAAATTGGTGGGTGGAGAGTTTTCCACTAACTCGAAGCCGAACCAGGGAACAATCATCTTCGCACGCGTTCCTTTCTCTGCCGAAACGACTACCGCATCGGCAGCTGCGTGAAAGATGACCAAGTCGCGCTCGCGGAGCATCCTTGTGAGTGTTCCTGCCAGCGCCGTAGTCGGGTTCGCTGCAGATTTTCTGCTACTCAATTCTTACTCGCTGGGTCGAGGCTTGTTCTGGTTCGAGTATTTGGCTCCGCAGTGACGCAGGTTTTGAACCCAGCATCTCCACCCACGATTCTCGTGTCCCTCACGACTTCTCAAGTACTTAGGCGGCCACCTGAAGTCACGTAAGCTGTTTAAAACACTGCAGAACGTAGCACTGAAAAGGTTGGTTGCGGGGGGTGGATTTGAACCACCGACCTTTGGGTTATGAGCCCACAGGAATACGGAATTTCAACAACTTACAAGACGCGGGTGGCCCTCGAAAAAGCTTGTAAGGAACTCTAAGAAGTCTTTATTGGACAGCTATAGGACAGTGAACGATGTGGGTGCTTGCATCGAAGCGGAACGAGGTCTGGCAGAGAGTCGTCCTTCTTCTGCAGGATCTCTTCCGGGAAGGTGAGTTGCGTGTAACGCGCCATCTTGTCCCAGGGCTGAGTTGCCTTGCTCACTTTGCCGGTCTGCCATGATCGACGCACAGTGCAACCAGTTCGGAGACATGCGCTTCGCCCATGCACATGACGGTGTCAGCGCCTCCCCAGTAGATTTTTACGGTTCCATCAGGCTCCGGAACGGCGCCACAGGTGAAGACTACGTTGTGAACATACCCAGTTATCTCCCAAGGATCCTCTGGTTGCAAAATCCACGAGTCGCCCACACCAATGATCTTTGCAGGGTCGCTGAGGTCGTGAAGAGCAACCCCCAGACGATAGACAGATCCATCCATTGTCTTGAAAACTCCGTGATAAATGGAAAGCCATCCCTGGGGTGTTTTTATCGGCGGCGCGCCGGGACCGATCTTCATTTCGTCCCAATGATATTGCACAGGCCTCATGATGAGCTGTGATTGGCCCCAATAGCAGAGATCGGGAGAATAGGAAATCCAGATTGACCAAGGGGCGATTTCAGAATGAGGACGGTCAAGCCGGGCATATAGGCCATTAAACTTCTCGGGAAAGATCACTACATTCCGATAGTCTGCCTCCGTAATCAAGGAAACTCTTTCCACCCGCCTGAAATCCTTCGTTTTGGCTAGAGCGATCCGCACTCCGTTTCGCGAATATGCACTGTAGGTGATGATGAACTCTCCCTCTACCAGGGTAACGCGCGGGTCCTCCACTCCGAACTCTTCATAGGCGGCAAAAGGGCCGACCCGTTCGGGAGTCAGAAAGGGCTGTGGATCGGCGGTGAAGCGGAACCCATCAGGACTGCGTGCCAAGCCAATGATG
>Ga0102924_1000544_pt1 | contig 46705 bp, 42 predicted proteins | sample PaiPotPPM11metaG_FD_80116 | JGI IMG/M metagenome (GOLD analysis project Ga0102924, IMG submission 80116) | Iron sulfur acid spring bacterial and archeal communities from Banff, Canada, to study Microbial Dark Matter (Phase II) - Paint Pots PPM... ... | reverse complement strand
TGCTCGGGCGGGGCGGGATGGGCAGCGCCGCGGCGTATCGCCTGGCGCGGCGGGGCAGGCGCGTGCTCGGCGTCGAGCAGTTCACGCCGGCCCACGACCGCGGCTCATCACACGGGCGCTCGCGCATCATCCGCCAGTCCTACATCGAGGGTCCGGAGTACGTGCCGCTGCTGCTGCGGGCCTACGAGCTGTGGCGCGAGCTGGAGCTGCAGACAGGCCATGAGCTGCTGCGCGTCACCGGCGGATTGATGATCGGCGCAGCGGACAGCGCCACGGTCGCCGGTTCGCTCGCCAGCGCCCGCGAGCACGGCCTGCCGCACGACCTGTTGGACGCGGCCAGCTTACGTCGCCTTTACCCCATCACGCCGGCCGTGGATGAGGTAGCGCTGTTCGATCCGGCCGCGGGCGCGCTTTTTCCCGAGGACTGCATCCTCGCGCACGTCGAACACGCCGCGCGTCTGGGCGCCGAGCTGCGTTTCGAGACACCCGTTAGCGGCTGGCGCATCGCCGGCGAGGGAGTCGAGGTCGAGGCCGCGGGCGAGCGCTTCAACGCCGATCGGCTGGTGATCACGGCCGGCGCCTGGGCGGGGCGGCTGCTGGCCGATCTCGGCCTGCCGCTCGTGCCCGAGCGCAACGTGCTCTACTGGTTCTGGCCGCAGGAGAACGTGGAGAGCTTTCGCTCCGACCAGTTGCCCGTCTTCATCTGGGAAAAGCCGGGGCACGCCTTCTACGGCCTGCCGGATCTGCGCGGCGAGGGCGTCAAGGTTGGCTTCCACCACAGCGGCGTCGCCGTGAACCCGGACAGGCTCGATCGCCGCGTAAGCCGCGCGGAGATCGCCGCGATCCGCGCCTGCGTGCGCGCGTCCTTCACCGGGCTCGACGGAGAGCCAGACCTGACGGCCGCCTGCATGTACACCAACACGCCGGACGAGCACTTTGCCGTGGGGTTGCATCCCGACCATCCGCAGATAGCGATCGGCGCCGGTTTCTCCGGCCACGGCTTCAAGTTCGCGGGCGTGATGGGTGAGATCCTCGCCGACCTCGCGCTGGACGGAACCACGCGTCAGCCGATCGGGCTGTTCGGGCTCGACCGCTTTCGCGCGCCGCGGCGCGCCTAACCCCGCCGCGGCTAAAGCCGCGTCTCCCTTCCCCACAGGGGAAGGGTTAGTCCGAGGAAGTCCGAGTGCCTTCAGAAGACCCACCCCTGTGGGAGCGGACGGGTTGGTCCGAGAGCGAACGGTTATGCTCAGACAACCCCTCCCCGGTGGGCCAGACCGCAGCGCAACCGTCGGAGACTTCAGATGCAAATCCGAGCGCCTGCGCGAGGGAGGGGTAGGCGTGGCCCGCCCGAACTGGCGGGTTGTGGCGCAGCCGTCCGCGGGAGTACCATGCGCGCACCGCCGGCCTAGGCACGCCGCATAGCCGCGCGCATCGCGGGCGATGACAGGCGCTATACTGAGGCTGGCGGGATCGCGGGTGGCCGGAGCGCGCCGCCTCCTGAAGAGGCGCTCCGTCGTGCCTCATGATCGCGCCGCATCGCCGGCGCTGCCGGCCGCCTGATCGGAGACCGGGCCGGGCCTAGGACGCCGGTGGAGACCTGAGAGAGACGAGGACGCTGTGGCAACATCGATGGAGAAACCCCGCACCGTGGGCGAGCTGCGAGCATCCGGTTACAAGGTGCTCAGCGTCCGCGAGGAGATGCGCAAGAATCTGATCGAGAAGATCCGCAAGGACGAGCAGATCTTTCCCGGCATTGTCGGCTTCGAGGAGTCGGTGATTCCGGCAATTCAAAATGCGATCCTTGCCGGGCAGGACATCATCTTTCTCGGCGAGCGCGGCCAGGCCAAATCGCGCATCATCCGCTCGCTGGTCAACCTGCTGGACGAGGAGATCCCCGTTCTTGCCGGCTGCGAAATCCCCGAGCATCCCTTCGAGCCGATCACCAGGAGCGGGCGCGATCTGCTCGCAGAGCAGGGCGACGCGGCGCCGATCAATTGGCTCCCGCGCGACAACCGCTACGGCGAAAAGCTGGCCACGCCGGACATTACGATCGCCGACCTGATCGGCGAGGTCGACCCGATCAAAGTCGCGGAGGGCCGCTACCTCTCAGACGAGCTGACGATCCACTTCGGCCTGATTCCGCGCACCAACCGCGGCATCTTCTGCATCAACGAGCTGCCTGACCTGGCCGAGCGCATCCAGGTGGGACTGCTCAACATCATGGAAGAGCGCGACGTGCAGATCCGCGGCTACCGCATCCGCCTGCCACTGGATGTCGTCGTCGTCGCCAGCGCCAACCCGGAAGACTACACCAACCGCGGCCGCATCATCACACCGCTCAAGGATCGCTACGGGGCACAGATCCGCACCCACTACCCGCGCAACGTCGATCACGAGATCGACATCATGGAACGCGAGATGTGGCAGTTCCCGGCGGAGGACTACAAAGTCACCGTGCCGCAGTACATGAAGGAGATCGTGGCCGAGATCACGCGGCTGGCGCGACGCAGCCCCGACGTGAACCAGCGCTCCGGCGTCTCGGTGCGCGCCTCGATCGCCGACTACGAGAGCCTGCTGGCCAACGCGCTGCGGCGGGCGATCCGGCTGGGTGAAGACGAAGTCGTGCCGCGTATCTCCGACCTGCCCTACATCGTGCCGGCGATCTGCGGCAAGATCGAGCTGGAGACGGTCGAAGACGGCCGCGAGGATCAGATCATCGACAAGCTGATCCAGGGCGGCGCCGCGGCGGTATTCAACCGCAACTTCAACATCGGCGAACTCGAAGACGTGGTCGCCCGTTTCAAGAGCGGCCTCTCGCTGGACGTTTCGGACGTGATGCCGTCCAGGGATTACGTCAAGGTCGCCAAGAGCATCGAAGGGCTGGACCGCGCCGTCACCAAGCTCGGCGCCAGCGGCGATCCGGCGCTCACCGCCGCGGCGGTCGAGTTCATCCTCGAAGGGCTGCATCTGAACAAGCGGCTCAACAAGGACAGAGTCGGCGGCCGCGCCCAGTATCGCGGCTAGCTGACGGTCGGGGCGGCCACTCAGGGCGGCTGCAGCCGTCCCTACGAGCATGTCAAATCCGTTGGGCGGCTTCCGCCGCCCGGCGGTCGTAGGGGCGGCGGAAGCCGCCCAACGGTTCGCGGGAAGAACCGCGGCCAGGACGGACGGACACCATGGTTCTCTACCGCTACACCGAGTGGGACGGCACGCAGGAGATCCCCGAGCTCAACGCCGACGACGTGCTCGAATCGCTCACCGACGATCTGATGAACTTCGGCGACCTGCAGCACGCGCTGCGCCAGATGATGCAGCGCGGCATGCGCGGCCCCGGCATGCAGCGCATGCAGGGTCTGCGCGACCTGTTGCAGCAGTTGCGTCAGCAGCGCCGCCAACAGCTCGACAAGTACAACCTCAGCTCGGTCTTCGACGATCTGAAGCGCCAGCTCAACGAGATCGTGCAGCGCGAGCGCGAGACGATCGACCGCCGGCTGAACGAAGTCAGCGGGCAGGACGAGGGCGGCCAGCCGCAGAACCGCGGCGGTCAGGACGGCCAGCCGCAGGACGGTCAGGAGGCCGGCGAGCGGGGCGAAGGCGGCATGCAGACCGCCGGACAGCAGGGCACGCGCGGCCAGCAGAGCGGGCAGCAGCAACGCGGTCAACGCGGCAAGCAGCAAGGTCAGCAGGCCGGGGCGCAGAGCGGTCAGCAGGGCGCCCGCGGCCAGCACGGCCAGCAAGGCGAGGGCGGCGAAGCAGGCGAGCAGAGCGGCCAGCAAGGGCAGCAAGGCGGCGGCCAGGACGAGTTCGGCCAGATGCTGCGCAACATCGCCGGCCGCAAGAAGAATTTCCTCGAAAGTCTGCCGGGCGATCTGGGCGGCGCGGTCAAGGAGCTGCAGAACTACGAGTTCATGGACCCGGAGGCGCAGGCGCAGTTCCAGGAGCTGATGGAATCCCTGAAGAAGGCGATGATGGATACCTTCTTCAAGGATATGTACAACCAGATCCAAAACATGTCGCCCGAAGACTTGGCGCGCATGAAGCAGATGGTGCGCGACCTCAACCAGATGCTGCAAGACAAGATGGGCGGCGGCGAGCCGAACTTCGACCAGTTCATGCAGCAGTACGGCGATCTGTTCGGCGACAACCCCCCGCAGAGTCTGGATGAGCTGTTGCAGGGTATGCAGCAGCAGATCGCACAGATGCAGAATCTGCTCAGCAGCATGCCGGGCGAGATGCGCCGCCAGCTCGAAGATCTGCTCAGCGACAAGATCGGCGACCCGGAGCTGCAATCCGAACTGGACGAGCTGCGCGCCAACCTCGAGTTCATGTCGAACATGCGCGATCTGCAAAACCAATACGCGTTCCGTGGCGACGAAGAGCTGGACCTGAGCGAAGCGATGCGCCTGATGGAGCGCATGCAGGGCATGGACCAGCTCGAGCGCCAGCTAGAGAAGACGCAGTACGGCGGCGACATCGACGAGATCGACGAAGAGAAGCTGCGCGAGCTGCTGGGCGACGAGGCCGCCGAAACGCTGAAGCAGCTCAAGCAGTTCCTCGAAATCCTCGAAGAGGCGGGCTACATCCGCCGCAAAGGCAATAGCTGGGAGCTGACGCCGCGCGGCACGCGCAAGATCGGCCAGAAGGCGCTCACCGAGATCTATGCGCAGCTCAAGAAAGACAGCTTCGGCAAGCACGCGGTGAAGGAGCGCGGTCAGGGCGGCGAGCGCAACGAAGACACCAAGCTCTACGAGTTCGGCGATCCCTTTCACCTGCATCTGCAACGGACGATCAGCAACTCGTTCTACCGCGAAGGTCCGAACGTGCCCGTGAAGCTGCATCCGGACGACTTCGAGGTCTATCGCTCGGAGCTGCTGACACAGACCGCGACCGTGATGATGCTCGACCTGTCGTGGTCGATGGCGCTGCGCGGCAGCTTCCAGGCGGCGAAGAAAGTTGCATTGGCGCTGAATAACCTGATTCGCAGCCAATTTACGCGCGACAGCCTCTATATCATCGGCTTCTCCGCCTACGCCCGCGAATTGCAGGCGGAGCAGCTGCCGTACGTGCGCTGGGATGAGTCGGTGTTGGGCACGAACATGCACCACGCGCTGATGCTGGCACAGAGCCTGCTCGCCAAGCACAAAGCCGGCACGCGGCAGATTATCATGATCTCGGACGGTGAGCCGACGGCGCATCTGGAGCGCGGCCGCTCGTTCTTCGCTTACCCGCCGAGTCCGGTCACGATCCGCGAAACGCTCAAAGAGGTGAAGCGGTGTACGCAGAAGGACATCGTGATCAACACCTTCATGCTGGACCGCAACTATTACCTCAAGGAGTTTGTCAACCAGGTCGCGCGCATCAACAAGGGCCGCGTCTTCTACACCACGCCCGATAAGCTGGGCCAGTACATCCTGGTCGACTACGTCGCGTCCAAGCGCAAGACGATCAGCGGACACTGAGCGGCGGGTGCCGCACTTGACTCCGCAACAGCGGCTGCTTCGCGCGGCGCTGGCTGTTCTCGCCCTGCTGGTGGTGGGAACTGCCGGCTTCGCGCTGCTCGAGGGCATTGATCCGTTCGATGCGCTCTACCAGTCGATCGTCACGATTGCCACCGCGGGAGTTGAACGGCCGCAGGTCACGACGATCGCCGGCAAACTGCTGACCATCGCCCTGCTGGTGGTCGGTGCGGGCGTGCTCGTCTATGCTGTGGGCTCGATGGCTCAGCTCGCGCTGGAAGGCGAAATCGCCGCCTATTTCGGAGGCCACCGCATGCGCGGCCGCATCCAGACGCTGCGCGATCACTTCATCGTCTGCGGCTTCGGCCGCGTTGGTGAAGCGATCGCGGCAGAGCTGGCGGCGCGTTCCGAGGCGTTCGTCGTGATCGACCCGGCGCCGGAACAGGTCAGCCTGGCCGAGCGGCGTCAGTATCTGATCGTCGCTGGCGATGCGACTCAGGACGAAACACTGGTCGTCGCCGGAATACAGCGGGCGCGGGGTCTGATCGCGGCGTCAAATACCGACGCAAACAATACGTACATCGTCCTGAGCGCAAAGTCGCTCAACCCGGAGATCTTCATCGTCGCGCGCTCGGCGCAGGCCGAGAACGAGCGCAAGCTGCGCCAGGCCGGCGCGGACCGCGTCGTCTCGCCGTACCTGATGGCAGGCCGCCAGATGGCTCTGGCTGCGATTCAGCCGCTGTTTGCCGAGTCGATTCAGGCCGTGCCGGGCGACATGGACGAACAGATCCTCGCCCAACTGCTGCTTGACGACGATCTGGCGCCGGCAGCCACGATTGCCCGCCTGCTTGCCGCCTGCCCGACGACGACTGTGCTCGCCCTGCGCCACGCTGGCGACCTGATCGTTGGACCGCGCGGCGACCGCGCTGTGCGTGCCGGTGACGAGTTGATCGTGCTCGGACCCGAGTCGGAGCTGGCGCTGATCCATTCCGGCGCCGTGGCCAGGCCCCGCCGCATGCCCGTGAAGCCCCCGAACTGACAAATGGTTTCGGAACCGGCGCACAAGCCAGCTTTTAAACAGGCACCAGCAGGGTGGTTATTTCGGCCCGGACGGCAGCTCTTCGAACAGTTGCCAGAGCACAGCGCCGGCGCAGCCCTCATCCTCGTCGCGCCAGCGGCTGGCCACACTCAGGCTCATCACCCGCTCGAACCAGCGCACTTGCTCGTCCAGCGACCACGTTGCGAAACTGACGTGGTCTACGCGCTTGATGCCAATCACGCCAACAACCCTTCCACCGCGCGTTGCGGTGCAGGGCGATCGTATCCGCTGGATCGTCAAGGCTCACGCCCTCACATGACGCGCAAGCTGCTCTCCGTGATCGTGAACCCATACGCCGGTCGCCGCCTGCGCTTCGCCCGGCTCGGGGCAGCGCTCGATCAACTCGAGCGGCGCGGCTGGGTGGTGGAGCAGCACAGCACCGAGAAACCAGGCCACGCGTGTTCGCTCGCGGCGCGTGCCGCGCACGCGGGCAGCGACGCGGTACTCGTCTGCGGCGGCGACGGTACGATCAACGAGGCGGTCAACGGCCTCGCGAACAGCGAAACGGCGCTGGCGGTGCTGCCGGCGGGCACTGTCAACCTCTGGGCGAAGGAGGTCGGGCTGAGCGACGATCCCGCGGCCGCGGTGCGGCTCGTGCACCTTGGCGAACGGCGGCGCGTGGATTTGGGCCGGGCCGGCGAACGCTACTTCCTGATGCTCGCCAGTGTCGGCGTCGATGCCTATGCCGTGCGGGCGGTGACGGCGGCGCGCAAGCAGCGCTGGGGCCGCTTCGCCTTTGCCGCCGCCGGGATTTTCGATCTGCTTTCGCACGGCGGCCGGCCGCTGGCGATCGAGGCGGGTGAGCTGCGCTTCCGCGGCCGCGCGCTGGCGGCGATCGTCGGCAATACCCGCCTCTACGGCGGCATCCTTAACGCCACCGACAGAGCCCGAATCGACGACGGCCTGCTGGATCTGCGCATCTACGCCGGGTCCGGGCTGCGGCATTTGCTGCCGCAAGCCGCGCGAACCCTCGCGCGGCGGCCGCTCAACACCAACGAGGTCTATGTACAGACGCCGCGGATCCGCATCGCCGCGCCACGGCCGCTGCCGGTGCAGGCCGACGGCGAACATATCGGCACGACGCCGATTCTCTTCACCGCGGCGCCCCGTGCGCTGACGGTGATCGTACCGCCCGGACTGCGCTCCCCACTGTTCATGCAGACGCCGGGGCGACAGGCAGGGCGGGCGTCGCAATAGGGGTCGGCGCTGGCGGCATTGTGTCGCCGGGCGGCGCGTCGTCCTCCCGCGCCAGGCTGCGGGACAGCGTCCAGAGAAATGCGAGAATGCCGAGCGCGATCAGGCCGAGGCCGACTTCGAGGGCGATCTCCACCTGATGGTCGGACAGCCGCTTGAACCCCGGCAGCACGCGCGCCACGGTCAGCAGGTTCATCGCATTCCAGGACCCGTGCAGCGCCACAGCCAGCAGGTAGAAGCCGGCGAAGCGCCCGCGCCGTCCACGAAACAGGTAGAACCAGCCGATCCCGACCATGCCGCTCGCCAGGGCATGCAACGAGCTGGAAGCACCGCGCAGGAGCACGCCGTCCCACCAGCGGTAGGGCGACTGATGGAAGGCGCCGGCGCCGTAGCCGTTCGCCTCGACCATGCCGAAGCCGATCCCCGACGCCAGGCCCCACAGAAACGCCTGGTAGCGCGTCGGGTTGTGGCGCTTGAGCAGCCGTACGCCGAAGCCCTTGCAAAACTCTTCGTCCAGCGGCGCCAGCACGGAGATACCGACGAGCAGCAGGATCAGCGAGGTGCGGTCGTTCAGGGTGTTGACAGATTCGCGGCTGAATCCGTTCAGGAACGGCAGGAATTCGGCCACCAACAAGGTGGTATTGACGAAGGCGGCGACGGTTGCGGCCAGCGCGGCGCCGTACGCGACCATCAGCGCGATCTCTCGCGATGAAGAGCGCGACTGTGGTCGGCCGCGCTGCCCCGCACGGGTGACGAGCGCCAGAATGCTGAGCCCTGGCAGCAGCACCGCCAGCACGTGGAGCGCGGGCACGAACCAGATCGCGGTGTCGCCCTGCAGCAGCAGCGCACCGGCGCCGATCGCGCCGAGAGCGATCAGCGCCGGCTTCCAGAACGCGGGCAGTCGGTAGCCCCGCGACGGCACGCCCGTCAGCGCGCCAGCGCCATGCCAGAACAGCGCGACGCCCGCCGCCAGCGAGATCGCCGCGGAGCCGGCATAGGTAAGGGTCAACGTCAGGTGGTCGTGCCCGTCGCCGTGCAGGCCGACTCCTTTGCTGACTTGCACGGCGCTTAGCACAACGCCTTCGACGGCCTGCACCACCAACTGGCTGCCCCACCAGATCGCCGCCACGCGCAGCACGTGGGCCACCGTGGCCGATGCACCGGGCTGCCTGATCCAGGCCAGCCAGTTCAGCGCGAACAGCGCCGCCAGCCCCAGGCAGATAACGGCGCCGACGAGCAGCGCGCTGCTCGCCCGCGCCGGATCGTCCATTTCCCCGTAGCGCTGGACGGCCACAGCGCCGGACGTCGTGGCGATCGCGGCGAGCGCGAACACCGGCGCGAGCACCACGCCAGCGATGCTGGTGTACTTCGGCAGCGCCAGCACGCCCAGGGCGCAGCCACCGAGGTAGATGGCGACACCGACGATACCGATCACGAGACCGACCGCCGGGTCGTTGAACGGATGAGCCAGACCCCAGCGCACAAGCCCGGCAATACCAAGAATCAGCCCGAAATACCAGCACAGCAGCGCCACGGAGAACAACAGCCAGCGCGTCCAGGTCGGCATCGGCACGCGAATCACGATGTCCGCTCCTCCGCGCGCAGCACGCCGGCGCAGACTTCGTACACGGTCGCATCGCGCCGGAACTCCGGGCCGAAACGGTCGGGCTCGGCCGTGGTGACGAACACCTGATCTGCTCCGCCGAGCGCGCCCAGCACAGCTACGCGACGCGACTCGTCCAACTCGGAGAAGATGTCGTCGAGCAGCAGCAGCGGCGGGTCGCGATCGGCGCTGGTCAGGAACGCGGTTTCCGCCAACCGCAAGGCGAGCGCCGCCGTGCGCTGCTGCGCCCGCGAGCCGAAGGCCGAAACGAGCACGCCGTCCAGGCTGAACTGCAGATCGTCGCGGTGCGGTCCCACAAGCGTCTGGCCGAGCGCGATCTCGCGGCGCTGCTGCTTGTGCAGCCCGGCGCGCAGGCCGGCCTCGATCTCGCCCAGGCGCGGCGCGACGTCCTCCGGCAGGGGCGTCTGCGGCGTGTAGGCGATGGTCAGGCGCTCCTGTCCGCCGCTGAGTGCCGCATGCGCCTCGCGCGCGGCGATCTCGAGGGCGGCCATCGTCTGCTGGCGCGTATGCATGATCTGCGCCCCTTCGCGCACCAGTTGTTCGTCCCAGTACGTCAATTCGTCGGCGCGCGCGTGCCCCTCATCGATACGCCGCAGCAACGAATTGCGCTGCAACAGCACGCGCTGGTAGCGCTGCAGGGCGCGGACATAGAGTGGATCGGTCTGCGAGATCGTGATGTCGAGGTAGCGTCGCCGCAGCGCGGGCGGGCCGGTGATCAGGTCGATGTCGCCGGCGGTGAACAGCACAGCGGCGATCTGGCCGATCACGTCCGAGGCGCGGCGGGGCACGCCGTTCACCTTCAGCCGCTTGCTGGCGTGGTTGGCCCCCCTGCGCTCCTGCCCGTTCTCCTGGCGTGGCGCAACGGTCACGTCCACTGCGACCGGACCCTGCTTGCGCTCCGCCTCGCCCACGACCCTCGCCACGCCGAAGCCCTCGGCGGCGGCCTGCCAACGGATCAGCTCGGCCTCGCTGCCGCGGGCGGGCCGTGTCGTCGCCAGCAAATAGATCGCCTCCAGCAGATTCGACTTGCCCTGGGCGTTGCGCCCGTGGATCAGCGTCACGCCGGTCGTCGGCGTGAAATCCAGCCGCTCGTAGTTGCGGAAGTTGCTGAGCCTCAGGCGCGCGAGGTGCATACGCCCGTCCGCGCCGCTGTCATGCGCCATCCTCCGGCCACGCGGCGAGCGCCAGACGCAGCGCACCGTCTGCCTGCCACGCAGCTTCGATGCGCATACGCTCCTCGCCGCACAGCGCCGGCTCGAGCGCGGCAAGCGCGAGCGGCGTGCGCGGGGTCACGATAAACGTGGCCGTCTGGCGCCGGTAGTCGGCAAGCGTCGCCTGACCGAGCGCCGGGTCGCGCGCCAGGCGCCGCTCGAGCGCCGTCAGCCGGCCGATCGAGCGCACCGGCCCAATGACGAGCCGCGTTCCCGTCGCCGGCAGACGGATCTCGGCGCCCTGGGGTGGATCGATGGGTGGATCGATTCGCTCCGCTTCGGGCGCGGCGGCAGACTCCGCGGCGGCTTCGGCCGGCGGGGGGCAGTCGATCGTCGCGGGCGCGGTCTGCAGTGCCGCCTGTATCCGGGTAAGTGCTGCCTCGGGACGCGCCCGCCAGCCAAAGTCCCGGCCTTCCCGCGAGCCATCAGGCGGGGCGAATGGCTCGGCGCCGTCGGCGTCGCTGGCCGCTGAGAACGCCGCTTCGCGCTGACCGTAGCCGACAACGGCCGGTACGACCGCCTCCGTCGCGCACTCCGCGAGCGTGACGTCTGCGGCCGTGATGCGAGCAGCATCCTCGTCGGATTGCGCATCCGTGCGTGGTTCCTCGCGGGTCGCGGGCGGGAGCCGCGGCGTGGCCGGCGGCTCCGGCAAGCGCGCCGCGGTCAACGTATCGTTGAGCCGGCGCACGTCCTCTCCCAACCCCTGCACGAGTGCGCGCAGATCGGCGATCTCCTCGCCAAGCCGCCGCCGCTCCTCGCGCAGCTCATGGATCAGCCCGCGCAGTTCGTCGGCCTGCTCGGCGGACGAATAGCCGGGTTCGGTCGCCGGCGCGGGCTGGGGCGCCTCGTTTTCGATCAGCGCCGACATGTGCTGCCGCGCGTCGCGCAGGGCGGCGCGGGCGCGATCGAGCGGATCGACAATCACGCTGGCTGCGGATTGCGGGCTTTCGGAGGCACGACCTGACCACCCCTCCGGGACCGCGGCCGCGGTCGGCGGCGCCACGAGGGACTGACTGCGCACGGCGGGGGGCGCGACGACGCGCGCGACGCGGCGCAACGCCGCGGCTAACCCGGCTCGCCAGGCGGGCGTTTGCGCTGAGCGACGAGCACCGGCCACGGCGCCTCCCGGGAGGCGGCCTGCGCTGCCCCTCCGCACACGCGCCGATTATACATGCGTTCGGCCGCTCGCCCCTCACCCGTCAGCCGCGCGCCGCAGCGCTTCCCCTACTGCCCGGATACGCGCCGATCCCTGCATGGAGCCGCCTGTCGCCTGGCGAACGTGGAACGCGTCCACACGAGCCGGGCAGCGGTACCGGCGCGGCCGGAGGCAGGTGTCGCGTCAGTCGCCTTCGGGCAACCCGGCCAGCCGGCGCGTCTCGCGCAGCAGACCGTCGAGGTCGTCGAGCTCGCCATCGAGTGCGATGCGCTCGCCGGATTCAGCAGCGACGTGCCAGCGTACGTTGCCCTGCGTCTCGCGCCGCGTCACGCTGCATACCTCCGGCCAGGCGAGGCTCTTGAGCGCGCGGCCGTCGTGCAGGGCGGTGATGCGCTGCGACGTGAGCACGACGGTCGTCGGCGTCTGGCGCCACGACACGAGCACGACGGGCGCCATGCAGAGCGTCACGGCGAAGAGGAAGCCGGCAAAGGCCAGCACGTCGCCGCGCCGCAGGATCAGCCCAACGAAGCTCACCACAACCGCCGCGAGCAGCGGCAGGGCGAAGCTGGCGTTGTTGTACCAGTGCGTCGTGTTGCGGTGAACGGCGATCACGCCCGGCAACGCGGCGATCGCGGCGGCATCGCCACGCTCCGCGCGCGCCGCGCCGCTAGACCGCGACGGCTGCGACGGCGTCATAGAAGCGGCGTACCGCGTCGACATGCTGCTGCGGCGAGGTGAAGCCCGCGCCCATGGTATTGAACGAGAGATGCGTGGCGCCCAGCTCGCGCCAGGCACGGGCCGCCTCGCCCCAGCGCTCCTGCGGCACCTGACCGGCGCTCAGGCGGCCCTCGATGCCGATGGCCGAGGGCGCGCGGCCGGCCTCCCGCATGTAGCCGCGCAGCCGTTCGAGGATCGCCTTCGCCTCATCGCCGGGCTGGAACTGCGGGAACCAGCCGTCGGCGATGCGGGCGATGCGCTTCAGCACCGGCTCGCTCATGCCGCCCATCCAGATCGGGATCGGCTGCTGCACGGGCAGCGGATTGATCCCGGCGGCGCGTACGCGGTCCCAGCGGCCCTGGAAGTCCACGACTGGCTGCGTCCAGAGCGCGCGCAGCAACGTGACCTGCTCCTCCATGCGCCGGCCGCGCGTATGAAAGTCCTGGCCCAGCGCCTCGAACTCGACCGCGTTCCAGCCGACGCCGACGCCGAGCCGCAGCCTGCCGCTGGAGAGCACATCCACCGCGGCTGCCTGCTTGGCGATCAGCGCCGTCTGCCGCTGCGGAGAGATCAGAATGCCCGTCACCAGCTCGAGGCGCGTCGTCTGTCCGGCGAGAAAGCCGAACAGTACGAAGGGCTCGTGGAAGGCGCTTTGAAACGTGTAGGGGCCGCGCCAGGGGCTGTACTGCGCGGGGTCCGCGCCGACGACGTGGTCAAAGACGAGCAGGTGATTGTAGCCCACGTTTTCGGCTGCCTGCGCGTAGTCGCGGATCGCGGCTGGGTCGTTGCCGATCTCAGTCTGCGGAAAGACGACGCCGAGCTTCATCGCTGCCTCCGGAGTTCGCCCTGAAATCGTGGCGCTGCCTGCGCCGGCAAGATTCAGTCTAGCCGGCCGGCGCCACGCAGAACAGCCTCGCGAGGCGCCTAACCCCGCTTTGGCCGGCGCCAAAGCTGTCGTTGGAAGTCTCCGACGGTTGCGCTGCGGTCATCTGAAGTCTCCGACGGTTGCGCTGCGGTCATCTGAAGTCTCCGACGGTTGCGCTGCGCTCTGGCCCCACAGGGGAAGGGTTGCGGTTCGAGCACACGCGGACTGATGGGAGACCAACCCTCCGCCTCACCCACGAGGACAACCGAGCCCCGCCGCCGTCCGGCGCCGCTGGGAACGCTCCAAAAGTCCCTTCCCGCCTCGGGAAGGGACAGACTTCCCGCAAGGGAAGTCAGGGTTAGGTGCCCCGCGCATACGCCGCTGCCCGCATCGCTCTCTGCAATACTCGGCCGGCCCGAGACAGCGACAGACCCCACCGCAGACACCAGGAGCAGGCGCCATGCCCGGCCGCTTGCCCGCGGCGGCGCGCGCATGCTACGAATCGTTCGTCCCGCGATCGCCGCAAGGGTAGGCGGCATGCGTCGGACCCGCCGCGTCTATCCACGGGCCGGCGCGCCTGCCGGCCGCGCGGGCGCGTTAGCGATGCTGCGTGAGGGAGAGTCACCATCATGTCAGGGCAGCCTATGAAATTCGGCATCTTCATGGCCCCGTTCCATCGCGTGGGCGACAATCCCACGCTGGCGATGCAGCGCGACCTCGAGTTGATCCAGTGGCTCGACTACCTGGGCTACGACGAGGCCTGGATCGGCGAGCATCACAGCGCCGGCTGGGAGATCATCGCCTCGCCCGAGCTGATGATCGCCGCAGCAGCCGAGCGCACGAAGCACATCATGCTCGGCACCGGCGTCACCAGCCTGCCCTACCATCACCCGCTGCTCGTGGCCGATCGCATGGTGCAGCTCGACCACATGACGCGCGGGCGCGCCATGCTCGGCGTCGGCCCCGGCGCGCTGACCTCGGACGCCTACATGATGGGCATCGAGCCCACGACCCAGCGGCCGCGCATGGAAGAGGCGCTCGACGCGATCATCGCCTTGCTCAGCGGCGAAACCGTGAACATGAAGACCGACTGGTTCGAGTTGCGCGACGCCAGCCTGCAACTGCTGCCCTACACGCGGCCGTGCTTCCCGATCGCCGTGGCCAGTGTGCTCTCACCCGCGGGCATGCTGGCCGCCGGCAAGCACGGTCTGGGCGTGCTTTCGATCGGCGCCAGCGTCACCGGCGAGGTGGACGGCATTCGCAAGCACTGGGCGCTGGCCGAAGAGGCCGCCGCGAACAACGGCAAGACGATGGACCGCGCCGAGTGGCGGCTGGTCAAGAGCCTGCACCTGGCCGAGACGCGCGAGCAGGCGTACCGCGACGTCGAGATCGGCGAACGGCGCGAAACCGTCAGCTACTTTCAGCAGACACTGGGGCAGCCGGAAGGGCCGAACAGCCTCGAGGAGCTGGTGCGCCTCGGCGTCAACATCGTCGGCACGCCGGACGACGCGATCGAGGCGCTGGAAAAACTGCAGACCGACAGCGGCGGCTTCGGCGGCCTGCTGATTCGCGCGACGGAATGGGCGAACCGCGAGGCGACGATGCGCAGCTTCGAGCTGCTGGCGCGCTATGTAATGCCGCACTTCCAGGACTCGGTGCGTACCACGATCGGCTCGCGCGAGTACGTCTCCTCGAACCGCCGCACGATCTTCGCGCCGAGCCAGCAGGCGCTGGCCAAAGCATTCACGGACGCCGGCAAAGATGTGCCCGAGGTGCTGAAGCAGCGCGTGGCGCAGCTGCGGCCGTAGCCGCGGGGCAGCGGTCTTCCGAACGCGAACAGATCGTGGGGCGTAACGGTAGACACCGTAAGGGCAGACGGCGCCCTGGCGCCGTGCGACGCGTGCACGAAACTCACCCGGCGCGACTCCACCTGAATCGTCGATAGCCGGCGGCACGGCGCGGTGCGCGCCGTGCCACGGTCTTCGGTCGCTGCGTCTGATGCGATACGACTCATGCCTTGCAAAATCCTGACATGACGGTATGATGGTCGAGGATGCCCGGCCGGCCGCTGCATCCAGCGGGGTAGATGACAGCGTAGTGGCGTTGGATGCACGTCTGTGGCGGCGTGCGCGGACAGCCGCGCGGCTACCGGCCAATTTACACCTGAGGATCGTGTCGTATGCCCAGGCCCTCGCGCGTCCGCGGATCGATCGCAGCTCTCGTAGTCCTGCTCGCCGTAGCGGCCGGCCTGTTACACGCCGCGGGCGGAAGCGACGGCGCCGCCGCCGCAACGCCGTCGCCCAGTCCGACGCCCGCCCTTTCGGCAACGGCCACACCGACACCTGCTCAGGCCGGCGCCCCCGTGCTGCTGCCCGGCCACGTACTGGCAGCGCTCGCGCGGGCGCAGAGCCTCGCCCGTCAGCCGCAGGTCGCGACGCAGCCGTTGATCCTCACGCTCGGGCTGAACCGCACCGACCAGGCCGGCTTTGACGCGTTCCTCCAGGCGGTGCAGGATCCGCGCTCGCCGTCCTACCGGCACTTTCTCAGTCAGAGCGAGCAGGCCGACCGCTTCGGTCCGTCGCCGCAGGCAGTGGCCGCGGTGCGCTCGTATATGGAAGGCCAGGGGTTTACCCTTGTTCAGGACTCGGCCAACCGCCTCACGCTGACCTTTCAGGGCACGCGCGCCCAGGCTGAGCAGGCGTTCGCCGTGCAGATCGGCGACTATCAGATCGGCTCGCGCACGTTCTTTGCCAACAGCAGCGACCCGGCCGTACCGGCGAGCATTGCGCCGTATCTGCAGGCCGTCGCCGGCCTGAACAACCTCGCGCGGCCGCACCGCGCCGCCGCTGCCACGACGCCAAACGGGCATGCGACGCCCATGGACCTGGCGACCTTCTACAACTTCTCCGGCATCGGCAGCGCCACCGGGGCCGGCCAGCGCATCGGCCTGGTCGAGTTCTCGACCTATACGCGCAGCGACGTCACCGCCTGGCTCAATTACGTGGGGCTTTCGCCATCGCTGCTCAACAACGTCACGGACACGGCGGTTAACGGCGGCACGACCGACAGCTCGGGCCAGATCGAGGATCTGCTGGACATCGACGTTGCCCTGGGCATCGCGCCCGGCGCCGCGGTGGTCGACTACCAGGCGCCGAACTGTCAGAACGGCCCGAACAGTTGCACTAGTTGGCAACAGATGTTCAACGCGATGATCAGCGACCATGACACGGTGATCAGCAATAGCTGGGCTAGCTGCGAGTCCGATGATACTTCAGCGAACGTGCAGAACATCGACTCGATCTTCGCCTCGGCCGCGGGAGGAGGCGTCGCCATCTTCACCGCCAGCGCCGACAACGAGAACACCTGCATCGGCGCCGCGACCTACCCGAACACGATCAGTGTGCCGGGCGACGCGCCGCACGGCATCGCGGTTGGCGGTACCACGATTGCACTGGGCGCGGGCTCGTCCTACGGCAGCGAGCGGTTTTGGAACCAGGGCGGGAATCCACCCGTGGGCAGCGGCTACGGCGTTAGCCAGTTCTTCACGCGGCCGGCCTTCCAGGACGGCTTCACGACGTCCTCGATGCGCTCGATTCCGGATGTGTCCGCTGATGGCGATCCCGCTACGGGGATAGATGTCTGCCAGGGTGGCACCTGTGGCCTCATAGGCGGCACGAGCCTGGCCGCGCCGGTGTGGGCGGCCGGGACCGCGCTGATCAACCAGCAGCTTGGGGGCGGACTCGGCGGTCCGGCGGTGCTGTACGGCACCTGCGACGGATCCTCGTTCCACACTGCGGCCAGCATGAGCAGCGATTTCGCGCACCTCGGCCTGGGGTCGCCGAACATGGGCAACCTCTACGCGGCGGTTGCGCCGCCAAGAGCACCCTGCGCACTCACGCTGGTCACACCTGTCGAAGGCTCGACGAACGTCAGCGTGACGCCGACCATTTCGTGGAGAGCGCCCACCGGCGCGATCTCGGGTACGACGCAATACACGGCGTACGTCTGGGATCCGGGCGCGGGCGTGATGAGGTTTCAGCAGACCACAACAGCAACGCAGATCGCGGTGAGCCCGGCGCTGGCCGCCGGCACCTTCTACTACTACTCGGTGCAGGCGTGCAACGGGACGAAGTGCGGCCCGCTGGCGCGCTGGGAAGGCTTCACCACGATCGGCACGCCGGGCGCACCGGGCCTCACGTCGCCCGTGGAGGGTTCAACCAACGTGTCCTTGACGCCGACCATGAGCTGGACGGCGCCGACGAACGCGCTGGGCGGCACGACGCAGTACACGGCCTACATCTGGGATCCGACGGCCGGCGCCTACGCGTTCCAGGGCACGACGGGCGCACTCTCGATTGCGGTGCCCGCGGGCTCGGCGCTGCACGCCGGGCGCTTCTACTACTACACGGCTCAGGCTTGCAACGGCAGCGCCTGCGGCCCGATCGCCCGCTGGGAGGGCTTCACGACGATCGGCACGCCGGGAGCGCCCGGGCTGGTCAGTCCCATCGAGGGGTCTACCGGCATCGGCCTGACACCGACCCTGCAGTGGACCGCGCCCAGCAACTCCCTTTCCGGCACAACGAACTACACCGGCTTCGTCTGGGATCCATCGGGCAGCGTGATGGCCTTCCAGGGCACGACCACCGCGCTCTCGATCGGCGTACCGCCAGGCCAGGCGCTGCAGCTGAACCACTTCTACTACTACAGCGCCCAGGCCTGCAACGGCAGCGCCTGCGGCCCGCTGGCGCGCTGGGAAGGCTTCACCACGGTGGCGTCGGTGGGTACGCCGGGCCTCACCAGCCCGGTGGAAGGCTCGAGCGGAAACGGCGTGACCCCGACGCTGACCTGGACCGCACCGGCGGGCGCGATCGCCGGCACCACGCAGTACACGGCGTACGTTTGGGATCCGACGGCACAGGTGATGAAGTTCCAGCAGACGACGACGGCGCTGCAAATCGCGGTGCCGGCGGGCGCCGGTCTGCAGGCCGGCCACTTCTATTACTACAGCGTGCAGGCATGTAATGGTAGTACCTGCGGCCCGCTCGCCCGCTGGGAAGGCTTCACGAGCTGAGTTCCGATCAGGCTCAGCCGGCCGCGCCGGTGAGATACGTCGAGGCGCGCAGGCTGTTCTCGAACGTCTGCAGCAGCAGGCGGGACTGCTCCAACGTTAGCTGGCCGCTCTGCAGGGCGCGCTCGGCCTGGCGCCGCACGCCTTCCAGCAACGCCTCGCCGTCGTACTGCACGTAGTTCAACACCTCGGCCATCGTGTCGCCCTTGATCACCTGCTCGAGGCGGTAGCCGCCTTCCGTCGCGTGAACGTGGACGACGTTGGTGTCGCCGAAGAGGTTGTGCAGATCGCCAAGGATCTCCTGGTAGGCGCCGGCGAGAAAGACGCCAAGATAGTAGGGCCGGCCGTCCGGCGCATGCAACTCGATCACGTGCTTGACGTCCTGCAAGTCGATGAACTGGTCGATGCGGCCATCGCTGTCGCAGGTCAGGTCGGCCAGCGTCGCGCGGCGGTCGGGCTCTTCGTCCAGGCGATGGATCGGCATGATCGGGAAAAGCTGATCGATCGCCCAGCTGTCCGGAATCGACTGGAAGACGGAGAAGTTGCAGAAGTAGGTATCCGCGAGGATCTCCTCGAGATCCTCCAGCTCCTCGGGCACGTGTTCGGCACCGCGCAGGAAGTGCAGGATGCGCTCGCAGCAGGCCCAGAACAGCCGCTCCGCCCGCGCCCGCCCCTCCAGGCCCACATAGCCGAGCGCGAACAGCGTTTGCGTCTGGTCGCGCGCCTCGACGGCGTCGTGATACGCCTCCTGCAGGTTCTCCGCGTCCACCGTGCGGTACGTCTCGTACAGATCGTGCACCTGCTGGTGGTCTTCGCGACGCGGCGCTTCCAGTTCTCCCGCGAACACGCGGTTCACGCCCAGCACGTCGAACACGAGCACCGACTGGTGCGAAACCATGGCGCGGCCGCTTTCGGTCACGATGGTCGGCATCGCCAGCTTGTGCCGCTCGCAGGCCGACTGTACGGCGGCGATCACGTCGTAGGCGTACTCCTGCACGTTGTAGTTCTTCGATGCGGGGAAGTCGGTCTTGGAGCCGTCGTAGTCGATTGCCAGACCGCCGCCGACATCGAGATAGCCCATCGCGGCGCCCAGCGCCGCCAGCTCGCAGTAGAACTGCGTCGCCTCGCGCAGGGCCGACTTAATCACGCCGATCTGCGTGATCTGCGAGCCCATGTGAAAGTGCAGCAGTTGCAGCGTATGCAGCAGGCTGGCCTCGCGCAGCCGCTCCACCACGCGCACGATCTCGGACGAGGTCAGACCGAACTTCGAGCCGTCGCCCGTGGAGATGCCCCAGCGGCCGCTGCCGCGCGCCGTCAGCTTGGCGCGTACGCCGATCACCGGCTCGATGCCCAGCTTCTCGTAGGCGCGCAGCACCAGGTCCAGCTCGGCCAGCCGCTCGATCACAACCACCGGGTTCTTGCCCAGCTTGCGCGCCAGCAGCGCCGTCTCGATATACTCCTGGTCCTTGAAGCCGTTGCAGACGATCAGCGTGTCCGGCGTGTCCAGCAGCGCCACGGCGATCAGCAGCTCCGGCTTCGACCCCGCTTCCAAGCCGAGATGATACGGCCGGCCGTGCGCGATCACGTCCTCCACCAGATGGCGCTGCTGGTTGACCTTGACGGGATAGACGCCGCGGTACTTGCCCGCATACTCGTACTCGTGCATGGCGCGGCCGAACGACTCATTCAGGCGGCGAATGCGGTCGCCCAGAATATCGGAGAAGCGGATCAGGTAGGGCAGGCTCAGGCTGCGCGTTTGCAGCTCCTGCACCAGGCGGTACAGGTCGATCGTGGGCGCGGCGCCGCCCGTGGGCGAGACCGAGAGATGGCCTTCGTCGTTGATGTCGAAGTACGGTTCGCCCCAGCCGCGCAGCCGGTACAGCTCCGCGCTGCGCTCGATCGACCAGTTCCCCACGGGCACACTCCTTGCGACCGCATCGCTCGCCGGCCGTCGCCCGTGCAGCAATTGTACCGTGGCCGCGCCGAAGGGCATGGTATCGAACGCGGACGCGGGACGCCAACCGTTCGGCCGGGTGCGCGTCCGATGCGATAACGTGGGGATCATCTGCCGCGGTGGGTCTGCGCCACCGACGCGCGACGGCAGAAAGGCCGCTACGACGGCCGCCAGGTGGCGGCGCAGCGCTCACGCCGTCCCCGGCTACAGCGGCGATGGCTCCCGCGCTGGGTCGGAACCCTAATTGGGCGTGAACAGGAGCGGCTGGCCTTCGTAGAGGACGGTCGCTCCGCTGAAGCGCAATCGTCCAATGGTGCCATGCCGGTCCCCGAATTCGACCGCATGTTCTTCGAGGTCGATGTGAATGGCGGTAAGCTGCATCTGATCTGGCTGCAGTTCGCGCTTCACAGAGATATACGCATGATATGGCATGTATCGGAGCGAACGCCAATACCCGGTGCATGGTGCACTCCTGGTCGGGCAGGCACAGCGTGCGAGACGTGATCCGGTTGGCCTGCGCACAGCCAATCGAGCGCGGCACAACCGGATTACGGTCGCGCTGTCAGAGATCGCAGCTCGCACGGCCGACGTGTTCACCACCGTGACGCCCATCCGCGTGTACAGCAGAACGACAGTGGCAAGTGCTCAACCGGGATCTTGGAGCGGGCCATTTGCGTTACCGGGGCGATCTGTAGTGCCTGTCAGGATGTCGCTCCTACTGCGCGGGGCGACGCCCCCAGACCGCCCAGATGGTGCCGTCCCCCCATGTGAAGTCCGGGTCAGCAAGCAAGCGAAGTAGCTGCTCCAGCTCTGGCTCGGAGACCATGCCGGAGGCGAGGGTGCGCTCCCGGAGCTGTTCCCATGTCAGGCGCCAAAACTCCGCATCGGCAGAGGTTCCACGAATCATGACCACCCTGCCTTGTGCGCCGACGTCCTCGAGTCCTCGACTGCGCAGATCGCCGTAGAGGCGCCAGCCGCAGCGGACATCCACCCCGTGCCCGGTCCAGATCTGTTCGACCGTGCGCCAGTGCTTGTCGAAAAGGGCGGCGGCCTCCGGTGAAACGGTCGGGCCGGGGCGGAACGACTCGAAGTCGAGCTCTTCGGCGAGCAGCCAGCCGCCGGGCTTGAGCGCAGCCACCATTTGCCGCAGGGCCTGGTCACGACCCGCAAGATGCGTCAGCACGGCGCGCGTATGGATGAGGTCGAAGTAGGACGCGGGGAGCGGGTCGGTCACGATGTCGTGCCGACGCACCTCGAGATTGGGGTAGTCCAGCGCGTCGAGGAAGCGCGGATCGATATCGGTGGCGAGGACGGCGCCGTCGGGCTCGACACGTCGGCAGAGCCAGGCGGCGATCGACCCGCCCCCCCCACCGACCTCGAGGCAGCGCCAGCCCGCGCTCACGCCCAACGCCTCCAGGTGGCGCGTCGTCGTTGGGTCCTCGCTCGCCTCGAGCAGGGCCAGCCGGTGCCGTTCCTGCTGCCAGGCGTTGTCCATGGTGTACGCGGCCTTAATCGCTCCCTCGACATTCGCCGCCGTGTTGACCGCTGCAGCTCTCTTGTTCGACTCCGTGGTCATCGCTGGCCCCCTTCGCAGGCGTGATGAAGCAAGGATGTCCCTGGATGGCGGCGCCAGCATCGGGGTGTGTACCTACTCGATGGCGGATTGTTGGCCCAGGCGCACTGCGTGGGCGATGACTTCGGCGCGATTGCGGAGGCCCAGCTTGCCGAGAATGCTCGCAACGTGGTGCTCGGCCGTCTTGCGGCTGATGACGAGGCGCGCCGCGATCTCGGAGTTCGTCAGACCGCCGCCGACGAGGCGCAGCACTTCGCGCTCGCGCCCACTCAGGCCGCTGGCCACCTGCCGGGGACTGCGCGCGACGCCCAGCCGACGGAGGAGCGCGGCCGCCTGGTCGGCCCGCGGCTGGGCGCCCAGGGACTCGAACACCCGGAGCGCGGCCTGCGCTTCCGCGCACGCGATGGCCGGCTCGGTGTCCGCCACCACGTAGGCCAGCTCGCAGCGTGCGAGCGCCTCCTCGTAGGGCATGCCCGCCTCGGCGAACAGGACCGTTGCCCGCTCCAGGTACGGCCGTGGCCTCGCGGCCGTTCGTGCCGTCGCCAACGCCGCCAGGCCTGCCACCGGCCGCAGCCCGGTGCGCTCGGCCAGCGCCACCAGGCACACAGCGGCGTCGCTAGCCGGGTCGGCCTCAGCCAGCAGTGCCAGCAGCGGCGCCGTGACCAGCGCGGTCGCACCGAGCGCGGCGATCTGGCGCCGCGTCACCGCACAGGCCAGCTCCGGCTGGCGCCGCGCGAGGTGGATGGCGGCCAGCGCCTGGGCGGCCGCGCCGTGCGCTTCCTGCCCGGCGATTAGCTGGCACGCTTCTTCGAGCCGCCCTTGCCGGACGCGGAGGACCGCGAGCCGGCCCAGCGGGGCGATCCGGAGCGCCGGGTAACAGCCCGCAAACGCGTCGGCGGAGCGGAGCAATTCGTGCTCGGCCTCGGTCCAGCGCCCGGTGGCCAGCAGGATGCTCGCGTAGACCTGGCGACAGCGGGCAAAGAAGGGCACCAGATGCGCCTGCTGGGTCAAGGCGTCCAGGAACTGGCACCACTCGGCGCCGCGCTCAAAGTCGGCGGCCGTCTCACAGGCCGTGATCATGTTGCAGCAGGTATCGGCGATCACCTGCGGATCGCTGATCTCCCCGCCCGTTGCCGCCGCCACCGCCTCATCCAACTCATCCATCCCTTCGCGGATCTGGCCGAGCTGCACGTGGGCACGTCCGAGCTGACTGAGCGCGAGCGCCTCAAGGGCGGCGTTGCCGTAGCTGGTCGCCAGTGCAAGCGCGCGCCCGGCTGCCGCCGCCTCTTCGGCGGGCGACGGCGCGAGCTTGGCCCGGAACCACTCGAGCCATCCGTGTTCCACGCACGGCCCGTGGCCCTCCAGGAGTCGCTCGGCACGGTTCAACCAGCCGTTGGCAACCGCCCGACGGCCTCCCAGGTTCAGGTGCTCACGCGCGAGCCAGAGTGCGACCACGGCCGCCCGCCGCGGCGCTTCCCGGCGGCGGAAACCCGCATAGGCACGTTCGCCGTGCGCGATCGCCGCCGTCACATTGCCCAGCCAAGAGAGGGCCTCGGCCAGGCCATCGTGCGCCTCGGGGACGTCCTCGCAGGCGAGTGCAGCGCTGAAGGCCGCGCGGGCGAGCTCCCACTGCCCGGCGCCGAGCGCCGCGGTGCCACGCCCAACCTCGCTCAGCGCCAGGCCGGGCTCCCCGCGCGCCGCCGGCGTGTGGCCGGTCTCATCCGGCTGGAGCCGGGCGGCGAGCGGCCGTTGGCCACCGGTGCGCACCCGCGGCGCCGACTCCGGCAAGCCCTGCTGGCGGCGCAGGCGGGCGGCCTCGCGGCAGGCGTCCGAACAGAACCGCCGGGGCCGACCCACGCCGGTGGCGGGCAGCACCCGTCGACAGGCGGCACAGGCGATTTCGTCAGGCATAGGGGTAGCATAGCCGATTTCGTCAGGCAGTCTCGTCGACGCACTCCGTCGCAGGCTGGGGCTGACCGATGAGTTGAGGACAGGACGCAACAGTCGGCCGGACGGTCAGGCGCACCATCTCGAATACGACCGGTTGCGGGCGTTCGGAGGGCCGCGTCAGGGCAGCCTCACAACCTGGGAGCGGGAATGGTTCATAGCCTATTTCCGAATCAACGTCTCATCGAGAGGCTTCGACGACGACTTGTGAAACCGAATCGGCCGTCGCGTTGTCCGCCGTTTCGCGAATCTGCGAGGGGCGCGGTTTGTTACCGCCGCCCCGACCCGGAGCCTCTGCCTCGCCCCGGCTGCTGTTCTGTTGCGATCGCCGCCTCAGGACACATCCACCTGACTTTCGCATATGCGATGTCGGGGCGTGTTCACACGCCGCGCAGCCAGCGCCGCCGGCTTCGGCCCCGCCATCCGGCGGCGGACGAGCAGCGCCCCGCCATGGACGAATCGTTCTTTCTGAGTGTACCGGCCGGCGTCTGGGAATGCCTGCACCCCGTGGTGGTTGATGTGCGCCAGACTACGGACCGCCATCCTGGCGGCCACGGAAACCGGTACAAGGTGAGATGGACAGCGAATCAGGCGATCGCCGCGTCCACCGTGGGCTGCGGCTCGCTCTCGAACACCGCGGGCAGATCCATGCCGGGCTGCGCGGCGGCCGCGTCGTAGACCGCCTCGAAGGTACGGGCCATGTTCAGCAGCTCGCTCTCGCCGAAGCGGGCGAAGATCTGCACGACCGCGCGGTACGTAATCGGCAGGATCTCCTCCAGCTTCTCGCGGCCCGCCTCGGTCAGTTCGAGGCGAATGGCGCGGCGGTCCGGCAGATCGCGCACACGCACCAGCCAGGCCTTCACCTCCATGCGGTCGATCAGGCCGGTCATGCTCTGGCGCTCCTGGCCCATGTAGCCGGCGAGTTGCGTGGCCGTAACGGCGCCGGTCGCGGTGCCGATCACCTGCAAGGCGATCGCCTGCGGCAGGCTCACACCCACGCGGATCAGGTCACGCTCGATCGCGCGCGCCACGGCGGTATGGGCGACGTAGAGTCGGCGGTAGGCATCGACGGCGGGATGCGGGGGGTTCTGCATAGCATGTCCTGCCTTTATGTAACGTCCGGCCCGGCCGAAGCAACCTCCCCGGCCGCGTCCTGAAGCGAACGCGACATGCCCAACCCGGAACGGGCTACCACAGGTCGGTATTCTTCTGTAGGCTGATATCTGCCTAAGCCTAGCACCTCCGAGGAGCGTTCGCTACACATTTATGTTAGAACTTGTCCCTACGCGGTTGAACCACAGTCTCAATGTCCGTGACTTGACCCCGATACCGAAACGTAACTCCAACGATGGCGGTTGCGCAACGGCGGACGCCAAATTTCTGCGTTGGCCAGCGCTCGCCGGGCCATCGCCGCGGACCGTTGCTCCCAGTCGTCGGCCGGACGGCGTGCGATGACGCCGTATCAGCGGCCGTTCCGCGCGGCCCGCGTGCAGGCGCAACGCCTCAAGTTCGCCGCCGCGCATATGGCGACGTTCGGCGATAGCATCGAGCCGCTGCACGGCCACAACTACGCCGTCACGATCGAGGCCGAGGGCGGACTGAGCGCGATCGGCTGGGTCGCCGACTTCGGCCTGCTCAAGCGCAGCGGCCGCGAGATCTGCGAGCGGCTCGACCACCACTTCTTGCTGCAAGGCACGAGTGCCCTGCTTGACGTGGCGCGCAAGGGGTCCACGGTAGCGCTGCGCTTTGGTGAGAAGGGCTATGTCTTTCCGGCGGAAGACGTGTTCGAGCTGCCGATCGCCAATACCACTGCCGAGCTGATCGCCGAGTGGTTCTGGTGGCAGGTGGTCAAGGCGCTGCAGGCGGCCTGCGCGGCCAACATTCAGCGCGTGAGCGTGGGCGTCGAAGAGGCGCCGGGCCAGGCCGGCTGGTTCGCCGCCGATCTGCCGCCGCTTGCCACGGTATAGTGCGTCGGGAAGCCCGGTGCGGCAGCCGGAGCTGCGCGAGCGGTCGTCGCGCTGCCGGCAGCGGGGTACATCGGAGGGACGTCACGATGGCTGTGCTCTATGAGAAGCGCGGGCGCAAGGCCTACATCACGCTCGATCGCCCGGAGTCGCTGAACGCCTTCAATGGCGAGATGGGTCGCGAGCTGCGTGAGGCCTGGCTGGACTTCCGCCAGGATCCGGACGTGTGGGTTGCGATCGTCACCGGCAACGGCCGCGCCTTTTCGTCCGGCGCCGACGTGAAGGAGCTGGCCGCCGGCAACCGCGCCAACGCCGGCCAGGCTCCCAACTACAGCGGCTTCTGGTCCTCGATGTACGGACTGGACACGTTCGAGTCCGGCCTCGAGGTCTGGAAGCCGACGATCGCGGCGATCAACGGCCACTGCCTCGGCATCGGCTGCACGCTGGCGATCACCTGCGACTTCCGCCTCGCCTCAGACCGGGCGATGTTCGGCTTTCCCGAAGTCAAGATCGGTGTGCCGACGATCATGGCCGCGATCCGGCTGCCGCGGCTGGTGGGTATGGGCCCGTCGCTGGAACTGCTGCTGATGGGCGACTCGATCGATGCCAGCGAGGCGTACCGCGTCGGCCTGGTGCATCGCGTGATCCCGCACGAGCAGTTGCTGGCCGAAGCCGAGCGCTGGGCCGATCGCCTGCTCGACCGCGGGCCGACCGCCATCGCCGCGACCAAAGAGGTCTGCGTGCGCTGCTCGACTCTGCCGCTGCCCGATGCCGTACGCATGGGCGAAGCGATTCGCCGCCTGGCGCGTACGGCAGAGGACGCAAAAGAAGGTCCGCGCGCCTTCGCGGAGAAGCGCAAGGCGGTGTGGATCGGTCGTTAGGCCGAACGGCGTATCGGCAGCGTGACCGGTACCGGCGCCAGCGCGGGCAACGGCTGCGGGCGGCGCCGCACCGGCACCAGCCGGCCGAACAGCCGCCGCTGCTCGTCTGTGGTCAGATGGTAGCCGCACTGGATGCAGGTGACGTCGTCGTCAACTTCCATGCGGCGCGTACTGCTTTCCGCGGCCAGGTCGCCTTTACACTTCGGACAGCCCTTGAGGATAAACATCGCCGGTTGCTCCCCGCCCGGACCTGTTGCACCGGCGTCGCGCCGCCGCACCCGGGCACTGTTGTTCTGGTTATCGGGCCTGATCCCCCGGAACTTTAGTGTTTCGCCATGCCAGAGGACGTGTTCGTTACGCGGCTTCAGCGTGACAGAGCCGCGGGCGCACGCGTCAGGTCCGAAGGCGCTATCCGCACCGGTACGCTGCTACTCACAGCGGCGTAGCGCTGCGTCGTTGCCCCCGCGCTATGCGAGCGGTCCGCGCCGCTCCTGCGCGACCGATGGAAGCCGGCTCTGCACCAGCCGACCGATCCCCTGCGAGACGGGAATCGCCGGCACGATCCGCAGCCGCGTGCGCAGGGCGTCGACGCGGGCGCGGGAGTGGCGCACATCGCCGGGCCGCGCCGGGCCGAAGCGCGGCGCATCCGCCACGTCGAGCACGGCCGCGATCAGGCGGTATAGCTGCCGTATGCTGAGCGCTTCGCCGCGACCGATGTTGATCGGATCGGGACCGGGGTCGGGGCCGACGAGCGCGGCCTCGATCGCCCGCGCGACATCGTGTACATCGATGAAGTCGCGCGTCTGTTCGCCGTCGCCCAGAATCGTGGCGACGCCGTGGGCCGCGAGCGCCTCGATGAAGAGCGAGATTACACCCGAATAGGGGCTGTCCGGGCGCTGGCGCTCGCCGAAGACGTTAAAGAAGCGCAGCGGCACGGTTTCCAGTCCGAACGCGGCCCGCTGCGCCCGGCAGAGCAGCTCGCCGGCCGCCTTGTGCGCGGCGTAGGGCGACACGGGCCGCAGCGGATCGTCCTCGGCAGAAGGAAGCGCCGGTTCGCTGCCGTACACCGCGGCGGAGCTGGCGAAGACGAAGCGGCGCGCGCCGGCGACACGCGCCGCCTCCAGTGCGTTCAGCGTGCCGGTGAGATTCACCGCATAGGTGCTCTGGGGATCTTCGACGCTGCGCACCACCGAGGCGATCGCCGCCAGGTGCAGCACAGCCTCCGGCAGGAACGCCACGAGCGCCGCGGCCAGTGCGCGGCCATCGCGCACATCGAGGCGCAAGAACGCTGCCCGCGACCTCGACTCCGCCAGGTTCTCCAGGGCGCCGGAGGAGAGATCGTCCAGCACGAGCAGATCGTGGCCAGCGCGGGCGAGCAGGTCCACGCTGTGTGAGCCGATGAAGCCGGCGCCGCCGGTAACCGCGATGTGCATGGCAACGCGGACCTCACCCGCTCCCGGTCGAGCAGCGGGCTACACTGCAACGTAGCCGGTATAGCCCGGTGCGTAGTAAATCGGTGCGGTAAACGTTTGCGGGGCTTGACGCCCTGTGCTATACTCCGGCCACTTCGCCCGCGCCAGAAAAGTGAAATGTGCGAAGCGGCGCGCGGATGGTATAACCACCTTGATCGTAGTATCGCGGAGTGGTGCTGTCTCCTGCAGGGGGCAGCACGTTGTCTATCATGCGGGTATGCTGGGCCGGTGGGCAGGGTGAAACCTCGGGGAAGTGTCGGAACTGGCAGACGAGCATGACTTAGGATCATGTGCCGCAAGGCGTGGGAGTTCGAGTCTCCTCTTCCCCACCGCGCTGGCCCGGCTCGCGCACTCTGAAGTCGAAGAGCTCCGTGCTGCCGGGCGATCGCCGTACGTCGCGCTGGTTGCACTCCTGGTGAGGCGAAGGAGGACCAATGGGAGCGTTGCTGAGCGTCAAAGACCTCCAGACGCACTTTTTCACGGAAGAGGGCGTCGTCCGCGCCGTCGATGGCGTGAGCTATGAGATCGAAGAGGGCGAGACGCTCGGCCTCGTGGGCGAGTCGGGCTGCGGCAAGAGTGTCAGCGCGCTCTCGATCCTGCGGCTCATCCCCAATCCTCCGGGCAAGATCGTGGGCGGCCAGATCCTCTTTGAGGATCAAGATCTGCTCAAGATGGACGAGGACGAGATCCGCCACATCCGCGGCAACCGTATCGCCATGGTCTTCCAGGAGCCGATGACCTCGCTCAATCCGGTGCTGACGATCGGCCGCCAGCTCACCGAAGCGCTCGAGCTGCATCTCAAGATGGATCGCCACGCCGCCAATCGGCGCGCCGTCGAGCTGCTGGAGATGGTCGGCATTCCCGAAGCCGGCGGCCGGCTGGGCGATTATCCGCACCAGTTCTCCGGCGGCATGCGCCAGCGCGTGATGATCGCCATGGCGCTCTCCTGCAATCCGAAGCTGCTGCTGGCCGACGAGCCCACCACGGCACTCGACGTGACGATTCAGGCCCAGATCCTCGAGATCATGGCGCGGCTCTCCAAAGAGCTCGGCACGGCCGTGATTATCATCACCCACAACCTGGGCGTGGTGGCCCGCTACGCCGACCGCGTCAACGTGATGTACGCCGGCCGCGTTGTGGAGACGGCTTCGGCGAAGGAGCTCTACGCCAATCCGCGCCATCCCTACACGCTGGGTCTGCTGCGGTCGGTGCCGCGCCTCGACGAGTCGCGCAAGGAGAAGCTGGAGCCGATCGAAGGCCTGCCGCCCGATCTCGCGCATATGCCGCAGGGCTGCGCCTTCTACGCCCGCTGCCGCTTCCACGTCGACCGTTGCCTCAACGAGCGGCCTGACCTCATGCTGGTGGGCGAACGCCACCTCGCGGCGTGCTGGGAGTGGGAGCGGCTCGGGTCGGAGGCGCTGAAGGCGTCATATGCGGCCGAGCCCATGGCGGAGACGGCAGCGCCGATCGCGAACGAGGCGCCGGCGGTTGGCGCGATGCAGGAAGGTGTGTAGCCGATGGTTCAGCAGGTAAGCCGTCAGACCCAGAGCACCGCCCATGTCGGCGACGTGCTCGTCGACGTGCAGGATCTGCGCGTCTATTTCCCCGTGACCGCCGGCCTGATCTTCCAGCGCAAGGTCGCCGACGTAAAGGCCGTCGACGGCGTCAACTTCGCGATCAAGAAGGGCGAGACCCTGGGTCTGGTGGGCGAATCGGGCTGCGGCAAATCCACGACCGGCCGCGCGATCTTGCAGCTCTACCGCCCGACGACCGGCTCGATCGACTTCGACGGTCACGAGCTGACCAAGATGCGCTCCGGCGAGCTGCGCCGCTTCCGCCGCCGCATGCAGATGATCTTCCAGGACCCATACGCATCGCTGAATCCGCGTATGTCGGTCGGCAGCATCATCTCGGAGCCGCTGGCGATTCACAACCTGGCGAAGGGCAAGGCGCGCAAGGACCGCGTGCAGGAGCTGCTGCGCGTCGTCGGCCTCAATCCCTACTACGCCAACCGCTACCCGCACGAGTTCTCCGGCGGCCAGCGGCAGCGCATCGGCATCGCCAGAGCGCTGGCGGTCGAGCCGCAGTTCATCGTGGCGGACGAGCCCGTTTCGGCGCTGGATGTCTCGATTCAGGCGCAGATCATCAACCTGATGGAAGACCTGCAGAACGAGTACAACCTCACCTATCTGTTCATTGCGCACGACCTCTCTGTCGTGCGCCACATCTCCGACCGCGTGGCGGTGATGTATTTGGGCCGTATCGCGGAGCTGGCCGACCGCAACGAGCTCTACGAGAATCCGCTGCACCCGTACACGAAGGCGCTGCTTTCGGCGGTGCCGGTGCCCGACCCGTCGGTCGAAGCCAAGCGCGAGCGCATCATCCTCACCGGCGACGTGCCCAGCCCGCTGCGCCCGCCGCCGGGCTGCAACTTCCACACCCGCTGCCCGATCGCGATCGAGGAGTGCCGCGAACGCATCCCCGAGTTCCGCGAGATCGTGCCGAACCACTTCGTCGCCTGTCACCGGGTCTGATCAGCGCGGCACACCGTCGATTCAAGGCCCTCGCTTCGAACCCGAAGCGAGGGCCTTTGCTGTAAGGCGCGACGGGCGATGCGTACCACACATCCGGGGTGCGCACCTCAAACAGGGCCGCGACGGCTATGATCGTGACGGGGGACGATCGATGAACAGCTCTGAGACGACTGCAGCGCTGGCGACGTACGACGTGGTGATCATCGGCGGCGGCCCGGCAGGACTGACCGCCGCGCTGTACGGCGCTCGCGCCCGGCGGCGCACGCTGGTGCTCGAGAAGGGTGTGACCGGCGGACAGATCGCGCTCACGCACCTCGTCGAGAACTTTCCGGGCTTCGTGGAAGGCACAAGCGGCTTCGCTCTGGCCGAGGCGATCCAGCTGCAGGCCGAACGCTACGGCGCGGAGTTCCGCTATGAGGCCGTCGATTCCGTGGCGCGGGACGGCGACCTGTTCCGCATCCGGGTGGATGGAGGCGAACTGCATGCGCGGGCGCTGATCGTGACGACCGGCGCCGAGTATCGCCGGCTCGGCGTGCCGGGCGAGGAACGGCTGACCGGCCGCGGTGTCTCGTACTGCGCCACCTGCGACGCGGCCTTCTTCCGCAACGTTGAGGTCGCAGTCGTGGGCGGCGGCGATGCGGCGCTGGACGAGGCGCTGTTCATCACCCGCTTCGCTTCGCGGGTACACCTGATTCATCGCCGCGACGAGCTGCGCGCCAGCCGCATCCTGCAGGAGCGCGCCTTCGCCAACCCGCAGATCACCTTCGTCTGGAACACCGTGGTCGAGGAGATCTACGGCGCGGAGACGGTGGAGGCGCTGGCATTGCGCAACGTCGTGACCCGCGAACACAGCCGGCTGCCCGTGGCCGCGGTCTTCATCTTCATCGGCCAAACGCCCGCGACCGGCTTCCTGCGCGGCCTCGCCCCGACGGATCCCGGCGGCCATCTGATCGTGGACCTGATGATGCGCACGCCGGTCGATGGCGTGTTCGCCGCGGGAGATGTGCGCACCCGCTCCTCGCGCCAGGCGATCAGCGCGGCCGGCGACGGCGCCACCGCCGCGATCGCCGCCGAACAGTACCTCTCCGAGCGCTTCGGCGCACCGGCCCTGGAGTAGGCGCTGCCCGAGGAGCAGCCCACCGGGAGGACTCCAACGCCACCTGGGGCTCGGACGGGCGTGGCTTCCCGTCTCAGCGCGAGTGGCGTGTCGCGGGCAAATCGGATTGCAATGTGTCTTCTCGGTAGGTACACTCGTCAGAACATTAGGGCGTGTCTGAATAATCGACGGGCGGCTGTAGCCCGCATTGGATTGCCGGTTTCGGCGGCCCCTCCCACGCGTGGCGAGGGTGAGAAGAGGCCTCACGACCAGCCACGGAACGATGGTTCGAACATTTTTCAGACACGCTCTAGTGCCATTGTCGCGAAGGACGGGAGCATGGCGCGCCGAACATGGTTTCGGGGGTGGCCGGTGTGTGCCAGTGCGGCGGCATAGTATCCGGCGCCACAGGCCAGCTCAGTCTCGATACTCGGCTGGCCGCCGACCGACTCCGGGGTGTGGAGCTATGGCGGGCCGAACACCGCTCCAGCCCCGATCTTCCCGAGATCATGTCCCACTCGGCTCTCGTATCGATGCCCGTCCCAGCAGAGTGGTGCTGGAGCCATGACGACTGCGCCCCAGCCCGGAACGACTATGAAATTGAAGCGAGCCGGCTGGACGATGTTGGCAAGGTTCTCGACTGGACGCTACACTTGATGACCAAGAACTGGTTCGATGCCATAGCTTGGGAGCACGCCGTGCGGCGACTCTATAATCTTCCTATGGCCTGATTGGGCGGTGTACTTCCGCGCAGCTCGTCGGTGGTGGATGCAACGGTAGTTGCGTCGTCTATACCGCCCGGTTTTACAACGCGCTGGTCAGTCGGTGGCTGCCAGGATCTGAACGCCGAACTGGCGGAAGTCGTCATCGAAGGTGAAGGCGGCGGGAATGCGCAGCCGCTGCATCACGGCGAAGCTCAGCGCATCGGTAAGCGAGAAGCTCTTGTCGGCATAGCGGCGGATGATCTCATGGGCCTCGCGCTCGTCGTGTTCGGTGACGCGCACGATGGTGGTGGCAGGCGCGCGGTCGATAACCATCAAGATCTGGCCGGCCATCTCACGACCACGACGTGCCAGCACCAGCGCGTGAAGCTCCGCAACGACAACGTTCGTGGTGTACATCTGCCATCGCTCGTCCGTCAGCCTTCGCATGATCACCCTTGCTCGATCGTGGTCCGACGACGGCGGATCGAAGGACGAGAAATAGGCGGAAGTATCGGTAAAGACACGCCGATCGATGCTCCGCGGCCGGCGGTTCACTCACTCTCGTCCAGGGAGAGTCCCTTGCCGTACTCTTCCGCCAGATACTTGTACTTGTTGCGAGCGACGTCATGCGGACCGTCGTGGTCGCCGAAGATGCTGGCGAGCGACCAGATCGGATCGTCGTACGTCAGATAGCGGGGCTTGCGGCCGCGCTTCGGCCGTGGCTCTAGCTGCGCGCTGTGCTCGCTGGGTGCGGTGCCGTTGGCGCTGTGGCTGTTCATCACGGGCCGAGCGAAACGCTCCGCCTCGACTCTCTCCACGCGCACGCCGCGGCCAACGCGCCGCGCCGGCAGGGCGCCGGCCGCAATGTAGCGTCGCACCGTCACCGGCGAGACGCGCAGCAGATCGGCTGTTTCCTGAACGGTAAGCAGTTCCATCGCAATGGCTCCTGCTCACCAGCATACAGGAACGCTCACCGGCGATCCGGCACATCGTTTAGCCGCGGCGCACCCGGTCGTTCGCCGGCAGCGCGTCTTGATAGTCGGGGCTGCGCTTCCAGTCGGGGACCGGCGTTTCACACGCTTGTCGCGGCACGAACTTCGAGCGCTCCACGAGCTGCATTTTGTGAATGTAGCGCGGACAGTTCGGGAACATTTCGCCCGCCCGCACGCGCACGATGCACAGCGCCTCCGGGTACTCGGCCAAAAGCGGATCGTTGGGGTCGATGCCGGCCACGCCGTTGAGGCGCATGCGCCGTTGCCGCTCGAAGTCGATGAACAGCATGCCCACGCGCGGGTTCACGAGCACGTTGCCGGCGGAGAGAAACATGCCGTTGCCGTCGTAGATCGGGAAGGCGACGGTCGTCTCATCCACGACACGCACGAAGCCGGGGTCGCCGCCTTTGTAGGAGCAGTTGGGCTGGCCGTGCTCGTCGGCGGTTGCGAGGAAGAACATATCCGCCCGCTCGATGAAAGCGCGGTCCGGCTCGCTGATGAAGTCGTGTACCCACTTCTCAGCGCCGAGATCGGCCAGGCGGCGGGTGTCGAACTGGTCCTGCATCTGGCGGCTGCCCTCGTGGTAGGTGTACGACATGCTGCGCTCCCTTCGCGTGCTGGCGGCTTGCCGCAACGTACTGGCAGTGTACTCAATCGGCGTCGCGCTGGGCGGTCTGCAATGGCCCCTGTGCTACGATGATGCGGCATGGATCAGAGTCGGATTCGCAATTTCTGCATCATCGCCCACATCGACCACGGCAAATCCACGCTCGCCGACCGCCTGCTTGAAGCGACGGGCACGCTCTCCGCGCGCGAGATGGAAGAGCAGGTGCTCGACTCGATGGAGCTCGAGCGCGAGAAGGGCATCACGATCAAGGCGCAGGCCGTGCGCATGTTCCACACGGCGGGCGACGGCCGCGAGTACGAGCTGAACCTGATCGACACGCCCGGCCACGTCGATTTCACCTACGAAGTTTCGCGCAGCCTCGCCGCGGCCGAGGGTGCGATCCTTGTTGTGGACGCGGCGCAGGGCATCCAGGCGCAGACGCTGGCCAACGTGTATCTCGCGCTCGACCACAACCTGATCCTGATCCCGGTGATCAACAAGATCGATCTGCCCAACGCCGAGCCCGAGCGCGTCATGCAGGAGCTGGCCGACGTGATCGGCTTCGACCGCGAGGAGATGATCTTGGCCTCGGCCAAAGAGGGCACCGGCGTGCCCGAGCTGCTCGAAGCGATCGTGCGCCGCGTTCCACCGCCGAAGGGCGACGCGGCGAAGCCGCTGCGGGCGCTGATCTTCGACTCCAAATACGACCAGTACAAGGGGGTCGTGGCCTATGTGCGCGTCATGGACGGTCATGCCTCGATTCGCCGGCAGGTTGAGCTGATGTCCAGCGGGCTGGAACTGCAGCCAGTCGAGATCGGCACCTTCCGCCCGGCGCTGCTGCCTGGTCCGGAGCTGCTGACCGGCGAGGTCGGCTACATCGCCACGGGGCTGAAGAACGTCAAGGACTGCCAGGTTGGCGATACCTTCACCGACGCCGCGCAGCCCGCTTCAGAGCCGCTCAAGGGCTACCAGCCGGCGAAGCCGATGGTGTTCGCCGGCATCTATCCCCAGCAGGCCAACGATTACCCGCTGCTGCGCGACGCGCTCGACAAGCTCAAGCTGAACGACGCGGCGCTCATTTACGAGCCGGAAAACAGCGCTGCGCTCGGCTTCGGCTTCCGCTGCGGCTTCCTCGGCGTGCTGCACATGGAGATCGTGCAGGAGCGGCTGGAGCGCGAGTATCAGCTCGAACTGATCGCCACGGCTCCGAGCGTCGAGTATCAGGTCACGCAGACCGACGGCAGCGAGATGGTCGTCGACAACCCGGCCGATCTGCCGCCGCCGGAGAAAGTGGGCGAGGTGCGCGAGCCCTGGATGAACATCTCGATCATCACGCCCAGCCGCTACATCGGCCCGGTGATGGAGCTGGTGACGAACCGCCGCGGCGCCTTCAAGAAGATGGAGTATCTGGAGCACGGCAGCGACGGCTCGAACACGGCCGCCGGCGAAGCGCGGGTGTTGCTTGAATACTCAATCCCGCTCTCCGAGATCCTCGTGGACTTCTACGACCAGCTCAAATCGGGCACGCAGGGCTACGCCTCGCTCGACTACAGCTTCTCTCACTATGCCGCCGCGAAGCTGGTAAAGCTCGACGTTCTGGTCAACGGCGTGCCGGTCGATGCGCTGTCCTTGATCACGCACGCAGACCGCGCGCAGTATCAGGGGCGCAGGCTGGTGGAGCGGCTGCGCTCGCTCATCCCGCGCCAGCTCTTCGACGTGCCGGTGCAGGCGGCGATCGGCGGCCACATCGTCGCGCGCGAGACCGTGCGGGCGATGCGCAAAAACGTGCTCGCAAAGTGTTATGGCGGAGACGTGACGCGCAAACGAAAATTGCTCGAGAAGCAGGCCGAGGGCAAGAAGCGGATGAAACGCGTGGGCAGCGTGGAGATTCCGCAGGAGGCGTTCCTCGCCGTGCTCAGCCTGGAGGATTGAGGGAGGGGTGAATGGTGAGAGGAGAGTGGTGAACGTCGTCATGCTCTCGCTCGCGACGGTTCAGAACCTTCACTGCACACCATTCACCTCTCACCACTCACCCTCCCCGCGCCCGGAGGGCGCCGATGCAGCACTCAGTCACGAACTGGCACGTCGACCGCGATCATGCAAGCGAGTGGGAAGCGATCTGCGAGCAGATGCACGAACTCGCGTGCCAGACGCCCGGCTTCCTGCAGGCGCGCGTGCTGCGCTCCGTTGAGCATCCGGGCAAGTTCGTCGTCTATGCGCTTTGGGATTCGCGCGAGGCCTGGGACGCGTACTACGAGCTGCCGCGGATGCAGGCGCTGACCCACGCCAGTTTCCGCCTGCTGAAAGGCCCGCCGATCCAGGAGTGGTTCGACGTGGTCGCCGACGTGATCGCGGAAGGCGTTACGCCAGCTCTGCCGCCGTCGGGATGATCTCCGGTCCGACCTCGCCGATGGTCTTGAGCAGGCGCTCGCGCAGCATTGAGCGCCGCACCGCATCGTACGGCTGCTCCAGCACGCAGCGCACCATCTCCAGCAGCCGCTCCGTCGTCAGGAGCGCGTAGCGGTAGTTTTCCGCGGCAATGCGCAGCGTCTCGCTCGCCTGCGCCTCGCGGATCTCGGGCCGCTGCTCGCGAAACCCGTTAATCACGACCACGCCGCGCTTCGGCTCGCGCGTCTCGATCAGGTCCTTTTCCAGGCGCTTTTGCAGCCGGAAGTACGGATACTCGGGCACCGGCCCGGTCGAGCCTTCGACCTCGTAGAACGCCTTCAGCGACCCGTCCGCGATCCAGCCGGGCTTATCCGGGTCCGTTTCAACCTCAAAGCCGAGCGTACGAAGGGCGTCGCGCACGACCGGTTCGAGGCCGAGCGCGCCCTCCTGCCAGAGCAACGCGCGGTATTTCGCGACCTTATCCAACTCTGTCAGCGCGTCGGTGAGCGCCCCTTCCGCCGTGTCGAGCGCCTCGGCGGCTTCCTGTGCTTTTCCCGCCAGTTCCTCGACGCCGGGCAACAGTACGTCGCGCGCCCAGCCGGGCTCTTCCTGGGCCACGTCCTTGAGCGAGGCGCGGCGCAGCGCTTCGAGCATCTGCGTCGCCATCTCGAAGCGCGGGTCGCCGTAGGCGATGCTGCCGAGGGCGGGCAGGAAGATCACCTTCCCGTTGGCCACGCGCAGCTCGACGCCGACGGCCGCGCCGCCTGCGCTGCGGGCGAAGACGTGGCCGAATGTCGGGAAGCCGGGCACCGTTTCGTCAAAGCGGGCGCGATACGCGATCCAGCGGGCGTTGGACTCGACGAAGCGGGCCAGCGGGTGCAGCGGGTCGGTAACATGCACGTCGCTGCCCTCGGCGCGCAGCAGGAAGGGCGGCTCCCAGGCGACGCCGGCCGGCGCGGGCAGCCAGGCGTAGCGGTCGCAGCCGGCGAAACCGGATACACCTTCGTGCAGCACATTGGGCCGGCCGAAAACGACGATCACACCGCCGTTGTGCAGGAAAAACTGCGCCTCGGCGCGCCGGCGTTTGATCATGTCTGCTAACGCTACCGCCAGCGGGCCGGTCGGACGGTTGACGACCGGCTCTTCGGCGCGGGTCTGGTGCTCCTCGCGCTGCTCCAGCACGTCCTCGATCACCTGCGAGACTGAGAGCGGCTCGACCACGACGCCGTCGTAGTCGAACCACGACGGCGCCGTGAGCAGGTTGTAGTTGTCGATCTGCGGGCTCGGCAGCGGGAAGCCGATCACCAGGGCGCGCATGGACCATCCTTCGGGCGTCCCACTCGTCGGCGGGGCGCACACAGCGTTTTCAGCGCCCGCGCGTTGGCGGCCGCACTGGCATGGTACACGGACGGCGTTTGTGGGCGGGAGCGCCGGCGGCCGGCATCGCATGCTCGCGGCGCGGTCGGCCGCGCGGGGCACCTAACCCTGACGTTGATTCGAGATCGCCGTTCCACGGCGATGGGTACGGCGTCTGTCCCTTCCCGAGACGGGAAGGGTTTGGTCTGAAAACAGGCGTCTGGGTGGGAGAAGAGCCCGCCGCTGTACCCACAAGGACACGCGAGCCCCGCCGCCGGCCGGCGTCGCCGGGAACGCTCCAGAAGTCCCTTCCCGTTTCGGGAAGGGACAGACGCCGTTAGGCGTCAGGGTTAGGTGCCCCGCCCGGCTGCCGTCGCTGCGCCCTACTCCACCGTGACCGTCTTCGCCAGGTTGCGCGGCTGGTCCACATCGTTGCCGCGCCAGACGGCGATCTCATAGGCCAGCAACTGGAGGTGGATCGCCGTGAGCAGGGGCAGCAGCAGCTCCGGCGCCGCAGGCATCCAGAGCACATCGTCCGCGAGCTGCGCCAACTCGGCATCGCCCGCCGTGCCGATCGCGAGGCAGCGACCCTCGCGCGCCTGGATCTGCTGAATGTTCGAGACGATCTTCTCGAACAGGCGGTCGCGCGGCGCCAGCATGATCACCGGCATCTCGCGGTCGATCAGTGCGATCGGCCCGTGCTTCATCTCGCCGGCGGCGTAGCCCTCGGCGTGGATGTAGGCGATCTCCTTCAGCTTGAGCGCGCCCTCCATCGCCAGCGGGAACTGCAGGCCGCGGCCCAGCAGCAACATGTTGCGCGATGCGCCGTATTTGCGCGCCAGCGCCGGATAGGGGCTGTCCTCCGACTGCGCCGCGTCGCAGAGGTTGCCCACGAGCTTGACCAACTTCGCCAGCTCATCCAACAGGTTGCCAAGCGTGGTGCTGCTGACTGTGCCCTGCTGGTAGCCCAGCCAGGCGGCGAGCATGTACAGCGCGGTGATCGAGGCCGTGAACGTCTTCGTGCTGGCGACGCAGATCTCCGGCCCGCAGCGCGTCAGCACGGTGCCGCCGGCCACGCGCGTGGTCTGCGCCCCTTCCACGTTGCAGATCGTGATCTGCGGGCAGCGGTGACGGTCGGCCTCCTCCATCGCTGCCAGCGTATCGACGGTCTCACCCGATTGCGAAAGCGAGATTACCAGCGTATCCGGCCCGATCACCGGCGCCCGGTAGCGGAACTCGCTGGCGTTATCGACCTCCGTGGGCAGATGCGCGATGCGCTCGAAGTAGGCGCGGCCGATCATCGCCGTGTGCAGGCTCGTGCCCATGCCGATCAGCACGACGCGGCGGATGGCGGCAATCTGCGCCGCGGTGAGCTTGATGCCCTCGAAGTGGATACTGCCCTCTTCGAGGTTGGCGTACTGGCGAATCGTGTTCAAGAGCGCCGCCGGCTGCTCGAAGATCTCCTTCTGCATGAAGTGCCGGTACGGCCCCTTCTCCGCCGATACCAGGTCGTACGCCACCGTCGTCGGCCGCTTGGTGAGCGGCTGGCCGGCGGCGTCGCTGTACTCGGCGCCCTGGCGCGTGACACAGACGATCTCGCCGTGCGAAAGATACGCCACTCGCCGCGTGCGCTGCAGCAGCGCCGGCAGGTCCGAGGCGAGCAGCATCTCGCCGTCGCCGTAGCCCACCACCACTGCGCCCGCATTCGCCACGCGTGCGCCTACGATCTTGTCTGGCTCGCTGCGGGCGATCACGACCAGCGCCGCTGCGCCCTCAAGCCGGTTGATCGTCTGGCGTACCGCCTCGACCAGCGGCAGCCCCTGCCTGAGGTAGCCTTCGATCAGGTGCGGGATCACCTCGGTATCGGTCTCCGAGACGAGCCTGTGGCCCGCCGCCTGCAGCTCGCTGCGCAACGCAGAGAAGTTCTCGACGATGCCGTTGTGGATCACGACGACGTTGCCGTCGCAGTCCAGGTGCGGGTGGGCGTTCTGGTCGGTGACGCCGCCGTGCGTGGCCCAGCGCGTGTGGCCCATGCCCAGCCTGCCGGCGGGCAGGCGGCCGTCCACGGCGGTGGCGAGGATGCCCAGCTTGCCGGCGCGTTTCTCCAGGCGGAGCTGGTCGCCGTCCAGCACGGCGATGCCGGCCGAGTCGTAGCCGCGATACTCCAGCCGCGCCAGCCCCTCCAGCAGGATCGGCGCGGCCTCAGCGCCGCCCACATAGCCGATGATTCCACACATACGTTTCGTTCCCCGTGACGCCGGCTTCGCAGCGCACTGCTACAGCATCATCTTCGACAGACCGTGCGGTTTGCTTTAACGAGTCCCCCGGGAACGCTGTCGGCTGCTGCCAACGCTGCCGCAAGGACGTACGCTGGCGGGCGCGAAACCGAACCGGAAGGGCCTATGATGCCCAAAACTTGCCGTTGGTCGAGCGGCCAGGGCCGGGCGTCTCCACCGCGCCGCGCTCTTGAAAGTCGAGCAACTGGTCCAGCAGCTCGCTCCACATCGAGGCAAAGGCGACCGGCCGGCCGATGGCATGGGCGATGTCCGCCGGCGTACCGTCGTCCAGACAGTGGCGGCCGAAATAGTCAAGCGACGTGCGCGGCAGGAAGACCAGATCGCCGAGCGGCTCAGCCCGCAGCGCGCCGATTGTATCGCCCGCTCCCAGCAGGCCGGAGACGTTGATGCGTGGGCCGAACAGGGTGTTCTCGATCGGCACCACGCTGAAGCGCAGGCTGGTGGCCGCGCCCACCTCCGCGGCGAGCCGGGCAAGTGTCGGCGCGATCAACGTGCCGCAGCCCAGCGTCACGGCACGCGGTGCGAATCGGGCGCCGCGACGCGTTAGCCAGCGCAGCGAGCGCCGGCAGTCGTCGATCAGCCGCCGCGTCATGCCGATGCCGTTCTCATACTGCTCGAAGCCGTCGTACAGCGCCGCGCCGGGCAGGCCCGCGCCCGCGCTCAGGTAATATTCGTCGGCGAGATAGACGATGTTTGCGCCCGCTCGCCGGCGGAACTCGCGCTGCCAGGGCCGTACGGCGGCGATCAGCGCCCGCGCGAAGTCGGGGTCGCAGGCGTCGAGGTCGTCTTTGCCGCGCGCGGCGGCGCGCTCTTCATACTGCATCGTTGCGCCGACGGGCACGACCGACACCGACTGGACGATCGGGTAGAGCGCGGCCAGCTCGTGCACGCTGCGTTCGAGCTGGGCGCCATCGTTGACGCCGGGGCAGAGCACGATCTGCGTGTGGCAGCGAATGCCGAAGGAGCCAAGGCGGCGAATCTGCTCCAAGATGTCGTCGGCCATCGGATAGCCGAGCATGGCGCGGCGCAGCGCCGTATCCGTGGCATGGACACTGATGTTGAGCGGGCTCAGCCGCTGCTCTGCGAGCCGCCGCCAGTCGGCCTCGTCCAAGTTCGTCAGCGTAACGAAGTTACCGTGCAGGAAGCTCAGGCGATAGTCGTCGTCTTTGACGTAGAGCGTACGGCGCATGCCCTTCGGCAGGCCCTTGAGAAAGCAAAAGAAACATTTGTTGGCGCAGATATGCGTGCCATCGAACGTCGCCGCGTCGAAGGCGAGGCCGGTCGCTTCGTCCGGGTGTTTGTCGATCACGACGCGGCGCAACGACTCGCCGTCGTCCAGCGCCAGCTCAATGCGCGGTTCGGCCGCGTGAAACTGGTAGTCGACCACATCACGCAGCGCGTGGCCGTTCACGGCCAGCAGCCGCATGCCCGCGCGAATACCCGCCTCCTCGGCGAGACTGCCGGGCTCGACACCATCGATCAGGCCGCCGACGCCGTTGCCGTCCCGTCGCAGGACCGCGCCGCTCAGGGCGGTATCCGGCAGCTCAAGGGGTTCGATCACCATCCAGATGGACCTCGTTGGAACAAGGCGCTACTTGTTCTGCTCGATTACGCGCGCGCCTGCTTTGACAGCGCTCGCCACTGCGTCATAGCACCGATAGGCTCGTATCTCACCGTATCTGGACCTCAGCCACGGCCCGTAGACAATGCCTTCCCGGGAGACCTTTTGGGTAGCGGCCCGGACAGATCAGCGTCCCGTTGGAGCCTACCTTGAACGCATGAGGCTTGCCGCCGGTGCAGCCCAGGACCAGAAGCGCGCTGCACGCCACACCTGCGCGTATCGGCGATCGTCTCACCAGCATCCCGCTCACTCGGTGCGTCCGTGCCTGAGCGAAGTTGAGCTCATCACCGGGTTCCATTCTACCCGCCCCGCTCGACTTTCGAGCGAGCCGTCGCGGTTTCAGCGGAAGATCGTGCGGGCGCGGACGGTTGATCTGCCCACGCGCCGCGGTAGGCCGGCGGCAGTAGCGCCGCGATGCGCCGCATGATCGTTTCGGTGCCGGCCTGCACCGCCGCGCGATCGATCTTTCTGCCCCGTTCCAGCACAAACGGCTTGCCGATCGTGACCGTGATGCGCGGCCGGCGCAGCAGAATGCCCAGGCTGCGAATGCGTTCTGTGCCCGTGATCGCCACGGGCAGCACGGGAGCGCCGCTGCGGAGGGCGATCAGCGCCGCGCCGGGGTACGCCCGCTGCAAGCCGATGCCGGAACGGTTGCGATGGCCCTCCGGCAGGATCGCCACGGCCTCGCCCCGTGCGAGCAACTCTTGCGCCGCACGCAGCGCGGCCAGGTCGGCCTCAAAGCGCCGCACCGGGAAGGCGCCGAACAGGCGAATCGGCAGGCCCTTCGCCCCACCCTGAAACAGCTCGATCTTCGCCATGAAGCGGATGCGCCGCGTGTGAATCGTGGCGGCGAGCAGCGGCGGATCGGCGATATGCAGATGGTTCGCCACGACCAGCAGCGGTCCCGCGGCCGGTACGTGCTCCCGCCCGCGCACCCGCCAGCGCGCAAACGTCCAAACGACCGTAGACATCAGACCCGTCGTCGTCCGGTAGAAGGCCGCCATCGCCCAGGGAGGCAAGGGGCGCGGCGCGGCATCGTGCCGGTTCGTCATGGGGCCGGCTGCACGGGCAGACCGAGCGTTCGCCGCGCGAGCACCAACACCCGCGCGACGACGTCGTCCTCACTGAGGGCGTCGGTGTGCAGCACAATCGCGTCCGTCGCGGCCACCAGCGGTGAGTCCGCACGTTCACTGTCCAGGCGATCGCGCTCAAGCGTCTCTGCCAGCACGGAGGCGTACCGCATCGGCTTGCCGCGCCGCGCCAGCTCGGCCGCACGGCGCTCGGCGCGGGTTTCGGCCGAGGCGTTCAGAAAGACTTTGAGGTCCGCGTCGGGCAAGACAACCGTGCCGATGTCGCGTCCGGCCATCACGACCGGATGGTCCGCCGCCAACTCGCGTTGCAATCCCACCATGCGCCGGCGCACGCGGGGCATGGCGGAGACGATCGATACGGTGCGCTCGACGTCCGGCGTGCGCAGGAACGGCGTGGCGTCTTCGCCGTCGACGTGAACCGTGGCATACTCAGCGCTCTCCGCGGCCGGCGGGCGCACGCGCATCACGGCAGCTTCGGCAAGCTCGCTCACGCGCGCGGCGTTGCTCGGGTCGATGCCGCGGCGCAGCGCAAGCCAGGTGATCGCACGGTACATCGTGCCGGTGTCGATAAACGGCCAACCGAGCGCGGCTGCAACGCGGCTGCCCACGCTGCTCTTGCCCGAGGCGACCGGGCCGTCGATGGCGATTGCGCTGCTCGCGGCGCGCCTCCCTTCGGGTCTGCTGCCCCGGTCATCCCCGCCAGTATAGAAGAGCCGAGGAACCCCGCCAACGGCTCCGTGGGCATAGCGCAGGGCCTTTTCATTCTCGAGTTTCGGCCATATTTCGGCGCCTGCGAGCTTGCTTCGCGACGCTCGGATGGCCGGCCTCAGGCGTGAACCAACGGCCGGCAGCGACGGTGAGTGACGCTGATTACGTGCTGCGGCCGACTTTGAAAAGGCCCTGGGGCATAGCGCTCGCCTACGGCCCGAAGGTGCGGGTGAACCGCATCATGCTTGGCCGTTCCTCGCCGCGATCTCGAAGGCCCGCAATTCCCCGTCTCCAGGCGGCGAAGACGAGTATCTCTCTGCACCGCGGCGGACAGGCGGACGAGATCGCCAGCGTGCGCTGTTCCTGGGGTCGCCGCACAAAGCGGAATAATCGTACGCTACGGCGACTCCAGACCCGCCAGATCGATCTGGCGCAGGCGCTCGGGGTCGGCGAAGATGTCGATTTCGACGATCTTCCCGCGCGCGATCGTGAACCCCATCACCGAAAACGGCCGGCCGGCCGAAATCACCACGACTCCCGCGGTCCCGTTCACGAGCGCCGGTCGTGCGAAGCGAGCGCCGCGCCACATGAGCGCCTGCCCGGCCACGGATGCCGCACCGTGAACCAGCCGCGATGCTCCGGCTGCCGCGGCGCCGAGGTCGGCTCGCAACACGACGTCCGGATCGAGCACCGCGACGAGCGCGTCGAAGTCACCACCACGCGAGGCGGCAAAGAAGGCGTCGACCACTTCGCGCTGACGGGTCAGATCGGCGTCGGGCAGCGGTCGGGGAGCGCCCCACGATGGGAGCAATCTCGTCGAAGGGTACGCCGAAGATGTCGTGCAGCACGAATGCCAGGCGCTCGTCGGGATTCAAGGTATCGAGGACGACGAGCAGCGCGAGACCGAGCGATTCGGCCAGCAGCGCTTCCTGCTCGGGGTCGCTCCCGCCGGCGCTGCTCACGACCGGGTCGGGCAAATGTACGCCCAGCGGCTCCTCGCGGCGCGACGTGCGCGAGCGCAGCATGTCCAGGCACACCCGGGCGACGACCGTCGTCAGCCAGCCACCGAGGTTCTCGACGCCGCTGGTGTCGGCGCGGCTGAGGCGGAGCCAGGACTCCTGCACGGCGTCGTCCGCCTCGCTCAGGGAACCGAGCATCCGGTAGGCCACCGCCCGCAGGTGGGTGCGGTGGACCTCGAAGCGCTCTGCCAGCCATTCGTGCTCATCCATCGGTCACATTCCCTCGTCGCCATCCGTCATGGTAGTGACGGGTAAAACCCAACCGATGTGACAAGGAGACACGCAACGATGAACCCGCAGATCAGCGCCATCACGCTCGGGGTCAGAGACCTGAACCGGGCGAAGCGGTTCTACAGCGAGGGTCTTGGCTGCCCGATCGAGCAGGACGCGGGCCAGTTCGTTAGCTTCAATCTCGGCAGCGGCTCGTCCGCGCTGGCGCTCTACACGTGGGATGCGCTTGCGAACGACGCTGGCGTAGCCGCGGACGGCAGCGGTTTTCGCGGCGTCACACTCTCCTACATCGTCGGCTCCGAAGCGCGCGTCGATGCAGTGTTGGCCGCAGCCGAACGCGCTGGCGGCAGGATTGTCAAGCCAGCGCAACACGCACCGTGGGGTGGATACAGCGGCCATTTCGCCGATCCAGACGGCTATCTCTGGAAAGTCGCGGCAGCCGCCACGCAATAGCCGTCTGTTGAACTGGCCATCCCTCGTTGCCGTCTGACCTTCGCACCGCAAGCCGCGAAGGGTCGTCATGCAGATGCCTCATCAAGGCGATACGGCGCCGCAGCGCTGTGTGCCGTGCATGAAGACACGGCAGACGGGACGCGTGCGCGGCGGATAAACGGGCGGGCCGCGCCGAGCGCAGCCCGCCCGTTCAGGCGGCCCCACCACGGGCGTAGTGGGCAGCTAACGGCCCTTCAGCATCTCACGTAGTCCGTCGCAGATCAGTCCCACCTGCGCCGCATCGTCCAGGTCGATGCCGATCGATGGTCCGGCCTTCGAGCCGAGGTTGAGGTCGGCTTCATCGAGCGCCTGGTAGAAGAGTGAGGCGCGGCCGCGCGGGCCGCCGAGCGCGTCGGGATACAGATACAGCGTCGCCGAATGCCGGCCGCCGCTCAGCGTGGCGAACTGCCGGTCTCCGCCGGCATCGCGCACGAAGTAGAGCAGGACTTCGGCCAGCTCTCGTTCAACGCAGCCGCCCTCGCCCAACGCGGAACGAATCGCTGTCAGCGGCGCCCTGGGCTCGATCGCACGGCCCGGTGATGCGCGAAAGACGCGGTGCATCCGTCGTCAGGCGAGTGCGGCTGCAGGTGTCTCGAGGTCGAGCGGCGACATGCGGCTCATACCAAGCCTGCGCCAGTCGTCCTCTGGCACTTCACAGTAGATCTCGATCGCATTGCCTTCCGGATCGAAGCAGTAAATGCTCTTCGTGAAGGCGTGGTCCACTGTCCCGCGAATCGGAACGCCGTGCTCCTTCAACCGCCGATACATCTGCACAAGGCTGTCGAAGCTGTCGATCACGAGTGCCATGTGCGCGAGGCCAACCTGGTCATCTTTGGGCGATTCGGCGTTCTCGCTGACTTTGAACACGGCAATGTCGTGATGATAGTCATCGAAACGGAAGAACACGCCGCGTTCCGTCTCAGTGGCGATCTTCATGCCGAGGATGTCGCCGTAGAACCGCCTGGCCGCATCCAGGTCGCGCATCTTGATCACGATATGGCCCACCCGCTGAATCGCCATCGCTGCCCTCCCGCGTCTCGTCCGCCGGCCGCGCCCCAGCTACTCCATGCGGCGTGGCACGGATGATAGCACAGCCGTCAACGGCTGCCCGATGGCCTAACCCCGCTTTGGCTTGCGCCAAAGCTGTTTTGAAAGTCTCCGACGGTTGCGCTGCGGTTATCTGAAGTCTCCGACGGTTGCGCTGCGCTCTGGCCCCACAGGGGAAGGGTTCGTTCGAGAGCTACCGACTGGCCTCAGACCACCCCTCCCCGGTGGGCTCATCGTTACCCAGATTCCATAACAGGTGGAGCGGCGTGCAGGATGCGCCACATGTCAGTGAGATCCCGCAGGCGGGTGAGGCCGCGCCAGATCGTCAGCGGCCCGGGCTC
>Ga0102924_1000542_pt1 | contig 46879 bp, 50 predicted proteins | sample PaiPotPPM11metaG_FD_80116 | JGI IMG/M metagenome (GOLD analysis project Ga0102924, IMG submission 80116) | Iron sulfur acid spring bacterial and archeal communities from Banff, Canada, to study Microbial Dark Matter (Phase II) - Paint Pots PPM... ... | reverse complement strand
CGGTGAGCGGCAGCGATAGCACCGGGAACGGCTCCGCCGAAAAACCTTATAAGACGCTCACGAAGGCGCTCGCAGTCGTCAAAAACTCGACGCTCTCGGGATTGGGTATTCAGTTAGCGCCGGGTTCTTACACCGCGGCGAGCGGCGAGATTTTCCCCATCGTCATTCCCACCGGCGTCACGATTACGGGAAGTAACTACGGCGCGGGATTCGCTCGCGGCAGTTTCATCAACGGTATCGGGGAAGACAAGGCGCTCGAAAAACTTCTCGGCACTCCGTCGCTCACGGCGTTCGCGAGCCTCGAAGTGGCGGGCGGCGTTTCGTCGGTCTCGATCAACAACGTCTACGTCGGCGTCACGCGCTTTGGCGGCATTGGCGGCAACGCGACGTACACATCGCTCGACGTGCTCGGGTCGGGAGGCGCATCGCACTCCAGTTTCGGCGCCGGAACACCGTTTAAGACACACCCGAACGGTTTGACGAGTGGTGTAGAGCTGCCGAGCGGAAACATCAATTGCGTTGGATGCATGGTCGGCGGCGGTTCGGCAGCAATTCTCGCCTACACCGTGCCAAGTACCGCCACCGCTCCGGTGATCGCCTTGAGCGGGCAGGTGTCGCAGAGCACGATCGGCGGCGATGTCGGCATCTATACCGACGCGACCGCCACCACGACGGCCGCGTTTCAATCGTTTCAATCCAAGAGATACGGATATTCGGACGGCGTGAGGCCGCTCGCGTCCCCGAGCGGATCGTTTGTTCCAGCGCCGGTGGATTTCGGCAACGGCAGCAACGGCTCGCAGGGCGGCAACTCGTTTATCAACGTCGGCAGTCACGGCGGATCCGGAATTTTCGTAACGCAACCCGGCGTTAGCGTCGTCGCGGAGGGTAACTATTTTACCCCGAACGTGCAATTCGCGAACTCGCACGGGCTCTATGGAAAGCAGCACATTTTTAGCGCGGGGGCCCGCGGGCCGAACGTGACGATTGCCGCCAACGCTTCGGGCGCGGCCGTGACGGTCGGACCGATCCCGCCGCCGACGCCGAGTCCGAGTCCCCAGCCCACCGGAAGCCCGACGACGAGTCCCTCAGCCAGCCCGACGTAGCGGAGCCGGGGATTCACGCGGGGCTCGGCGGTGCTATATTTAGCTCCACGAGGAGGTACCGCTCGTGCGTGTTTTCAATTTCGGCCGCTACGCGGTCGGTCTCATAACGGCGGCGTTTCTGTTTAGCGCCTGTACCGCCGGGGGCGGCCAAACGGCATACAACGTTGGGCCGCCGGCAACGACGTCGATTCAAAAGGGTTCGCAGCAATCGTACATGCTGCCGCGGGCGCAAGTAGCGAAGCAACTGCTGTACGTTTCGAGTTTCTATTTCGGTAGAGTTCACGTCTACGATTATCACGCACAAAGTGAAGTCGGCGAGATTACCGGTTTGGGTCAACCGACCGGTCAATGTGTCGATGCGAAAGGCGACGTGTGGATATCGCAAGCCGATCCGCACCTGGTGGTGGAATATCCGCGCGCGAGTCTGAGACAGATTCGAGAAGTGCAAACGTTCGCGCGTCCGTTCGGGTGTTCGGTTTCGCCTAACGGCGATCTCGCGGTTGCCGAATTCGATCGAGGGTCGGCGCCCGGCGACGTCGAGGTTTTCAAGAACGGTTCGGGTAGGGAGACGATGTACGCGTGCAACGGTTTCAGTTACTATCCCAACTCACCCGGCTATGACGACAAGGGCAATCTGTTCGTCGAAGGGCTCGAGAGCTTACAACAAAACGTCACCGGAGTCTGTCTGCTGCCGGCCGGCGGGAACGTTCTGGCGCCTGTCAATTTCGGCGTCGCACTGCACGATGGCGGCGGCGCGATGTGGGATGGGAAGTACATGACGCTGGCCGACGTCGAGTTGAACGGGGGGAAGGCCACGACGACCATCTATCAGGTGACGATCAATGCATCACGCGGATTGACGGTCGCTGGTTCGACGGTACTCGCGAATTCGAGCCTTCATCAACCGTTCATTCTCGGCGGAAAGAATACGCCGGTGAACGTGCATCAAGGGCACGCCGTCGTTGGTCCCGACAACTACCACGTCGGCGAGTGGACCTATCCAGCCGGCGTCAAGAAGGGCGTCCCGTTTGAATTCTATCCGCGCGAAATCCCGTTCGGCGAATCGATCAGCATCGGCAACTAACTACGTATCATCGTGCGTGGGCGCGCAGGGTTTCGGCGTCGAGCGAACAGCCGCGTAACTCGGCGCCACGTTCGCGCCCGATGAGCAGCAGCTCGTCGCCGTCGGGACCGGAGAACCGGGCGCCGAGATCTTCGGTCGCGATCGCAATGCACGAGGCGCGATTGGCGAGGTCTACGTGCACGAGCGCGCCGACCGTGCCGTCCGGCAGCGTTGCGCCGTCGGGACCGACCACGCGCGTGCGTAACCACGGCGGCCCGAACTTTCGCCGCGCGGCTATCTCGCCGGCGTGCGCGCGAACCAGCGTGTCGTCATAGTATTGCGACGTCAATTCGGTCATCCCGTATTCGGCAACGATCGCGCGCAGCGGCATCCCGAAAGCGCCGGCTGCGCTCCGGTAAAGGTCGGTCCGGTCGACGCTGCGCGCTCGCCCTTTGCATCCACCGGTCTCCATCATGCGCGATCTCGCAGGCAGCGCGAACGTGAGACGTCGTTCTTCCAGCCGCTCGAGGACGTACGCGAGCGCAAACGCCGTCGTAGCGATGCACACCGGCGAACCTTCCGCGCACGCGACTTGCAAATCGCGGACGAACGCGTCGAATACCAGTGCGTCTCCGTCGACGTACCATCCGGTTACGCCGATTCCGCGTTGTCGTGCGACGCGGGCCATCATGTATCCGAGCGACGACTGCGGGCGGCGGCGAGGATCGGGAACGAGATTGAAATACTGTAGCCGCGCGGCGTCGGGTAGCATGAAGCGATCGAATCCGGCGAGCAGTGCGGCATCGTACAGATCGCCGGATTCGAAATAGTGGCGCCCGCTGCGCCCGCGAGTCGTGCCGCTCGTTTCGAACGTCAGCGCCGCACGGTTTACGTCGAAGGTGGCAATCACGGCGTCTTTAAAGGCGGTAGTGGGCACGGGCGTAATTTCGTGCCAGGTGCGCGGCGTGGAAGCGCCGCTGCCGCGCGCGGCGCAATAGCGCGCGTATGGCTCATTGTAGCGGAACTGATAATCGAACAGCCGCAATGCCAGGTCGTCGAATTCGGCGTCCGCGATCGGCTCGCCGGTATCGCTCCAGCGCTCGATCAGGGCGAGAATTTCGTCGTCGAACGTTGCGGACTCTTGGCGATAGCTCAAAGCGCGCGGCGGCGCGACGTAATTACGCCGCTGTTGAGTCCGCTGGTCGCAAGACCGCCGGCAAAACGGGCGTGCTCGACTTTGACGCAGCGATCGACGACGACCGCCAGGCCCGCGCGATCGGCGAGTTCGATCGCGGTTTCGTTGATGACACCGTATTGAAACCAGATTGCCTTCGCCCCGACGGCAATCGCGTCTTCAACCACGCCGACGGCGTCCGCAAGCTTGCGAAAAACATCGACGAGATCCGGCGCGCCGCGTTCAACTGCGTAGGCGGCCAGCGACGGAAAGGCTTTTACGCCGTCGATGGCGTCGACCGCCGGATTGATCGGCGTCACGACGTACGGCGTCTGCGTGCGCAGGTAGGAAAAGACGGTGTAACTCGGTCGTAACGGATTTGGCGACGCGCCGACGACGGCGATTGTCGTGGAGCGTTCGAGCAGTGCGCGGCGCGCAGCGGGAGTACGAACGATCACGCGCGTACGGGCGTTGCGGATCCGACGGTCATGGGTTCGGCGGCGGCGAGCGCGCGATCGATATCCCAAATCAAATCGTCGACGTCCTCCAAACCGACCGAGAGACGCACGAGCTCGGGCGGTACGCCGGCTCGTTCCAGTTCGGCGTCGGAAAGTTGCGAATGCGTCGTCGAGGCCGGATGAATCACGAGGCTTTTTGCGTCGCCGACGTTGGCGAGGTGGCTCCAGAGTTCGAGGGCGTCGATGAACCGGCGACCGGCGTCGCGGCCGCCGCGCAGGCCGAACGTGAAAATGGAACCCATGGCGGGTTCGCGCACCCACGCGACCTCGGATCGCGTCGCGAGATGCGCGGCAATTGCGCGCGCGTTGGCGACGTGGCGTTCCACTCGCAGCCCCAGCGTTTCGAGCCCGAGCAACAGCAGCCACGCATCCATCGGCGACATCTGGGCGCCGACGTCACGCAACACCTCCGCGCGCGCGCGCGTCAAAAACGCATACTCGCCGAACGTTTCGGTAAAGACTTTCTGGTGATAGCCGGGGCTTGGCTGCGAGAGCAGCGGGTAGCGACCATTGTCCCACGGGAAGCTTCCGGATTCCACGAGCACGCCGCCGATCGTCGTGCCGTGGCCGCTGATAAACTTCGTTGCCGAGTGCAGCACGATGTCGGCTCCGCGTTCGATCGGGCGGCAGAGGTAGGGCGACGCGAACGTGTTGTCAACCGCTAACGCGACGCCCGCATCGTGCGCGATCGCTGCAAGCGCAGCAATGTCAGCAATCTCGCCGGTCGGATTGCCGATCGTTTCGACCAGCAGCATGCGCGTCTTCGGGCCGATGGCAGCGCGAAACGCGTCGAGATCGGTAACGGGCACGAACGTCGTCTCGATGCCCATGCGCTTTACGGTTACACCGAGTTGCGTGACGGTGCCGCCGTAGACTTGCTGCGAGCATACGACGTGGTCGCCGGCTTGGGCCAGCGACAAGATCGTGCAGATTTGCGCGGCCAGTCCGCTCGAAAAAGCGATCGCACCGAGCCCGCCCTCGAGGCTGGCCATACGTTCTTCGAACGCGGCCACGGTGGGATTGCTGATGCGGCTGTAAATGTGGCCGTAGCCGCGTAGCGCGAAGAGTTCTGCCGCCTGCTCGGTCGAGCCAAAGACGAAGGCGGCGGTTTGATGAATCGGCGCGACGCGCGCACCGGTAACCGGATCCGGAGGCGTGCCGGCGTGAATCGCGCGCGTCGAAAACCCGAATTGCCGATCCTGCTGCATGACTCGGGTCCTTCGCCGCATAATCGTTTCCTCATGGGAATGACGCTTACCGAAAAAATCTTGGCGCGCCACGCCGGGCTCGAACGGGTCGAACCAGGGCAAATCATTAACGCGAACGTCGATCTCGTTCTGGCCAACGAGCTCTCAGCGGCGGTCGCGATCGGCGTGATGCGTAACATCAAAGGCGCAAAAAACGTCTTCGATCCCAATCGCATCGCGTTAGTAGAAGACCATTTCGTTCCCGCGAAGGACGCGCAGTCGGCCAAACTCGCGAAACTGATGAAAGACTTCGCGGTCGAGCAGAAGATCGTGCACTTCTTCGACGTGGGACGCGGCGGAATCGAACACGTCGTGTTGCCGGAAGAAGGTTTGGTCGCGCCCGGCGAGGTGATTGTCGGCGGCGACTCACACACGTGCACGTACGGTGCGTTCGGTGCATTCGCGACCGGCATGGGCTCGACCGACATCGCCGCTGCCTTCGTATTAGGCGAAGTGTGGCTGAAGGTTCCGGCTTCGATCAAAATCGTCTACGACGGTAAGCCGGGCCCGATGGTTTACGCTAAGGACATCATGCTGAAAACGGTTGGCGAACTCGGCATCGACGGAGCGACGTACCGGGCAATCGAATATCACGGTACGACGGTCGACGAACTCTCGATCACCGGGCGCATCACGATGGCGAACATGGCCATCGAAGCGGGCGCGAAGAACGGCATCTTCCATGCCGACGCGAAGACGCTGGCGTACGTCACTGAGCGCACCAATCGTCCGTTCGTGGTCGAAACCGCCGACGGCGATGCAGTTTACGAACGCGAACTGCGAATCGAAGTCGGCTCGCTGGAACCGCAAATCGCCTGTCCGCATACCCCCGATAACGTTCATCCGATTTCGGAAATCGCGGCCAACGACGTACCGCTGGACCAAGTCTTCATCGGTTCGTGCACCAACGGGTACATCGATGATTTGCGCGTCGTCGCGAAGATTCTCGAGGGAAAACGCATCGCCGACCGCTTGCGGGTGATCGTCAATCCCGGCAGTCAGAAAGTCTGGATGCAGGCGGCATCGGAGGGCGTTCTCACGACGCTGGCAGCTGCCGGATGCGCGGTCAACACGCCCGGTTGCGGGGCTTGTTTCGGCGGCCACATGGGGACGCTCGGCGACGGCGAGCGCGCGATTTCAACGACCAATCGCAACTACGTCGGGCGCATGGGTTCGCCGAAGGCCGAAATATTCTTGGCGTCGCCGGCAACCTGCGCAGCGTCCGCGCTCACCGGACGCATCACCGATCCGCGCACGGTGGCGGCGCTGGTGGAGGCATAAGGCATGGAAACGTCACTACGCGGCCACGCCCACAAATACGGCAAGAACGTCGATACCGACGTCATCATTCCCGGAAAGTACTGTAACATCGTCGATCCGGTGGAACTGGGAAAGCACGCGCTCGAGGGACTCGACCCGGAGTTTACGACGCGCATGCATTCCGGAGACATCATCGTTGCCGACCGGAACTTCGGCTGCGGATCGAGCCGGGAAGTCGCGCCGATCGCGATCAAAGGTTCGGGCGCATCGGCCGTGATCGCAAAGAGTTTCGCGCGAATTTTCTATCGCAACGCGCTCAACATCGGCTTGCCGATTTTCGAGTCGGAGGAAGCCGTCGACGGAATCGAAAGCGGCGATGAAATCGAACTCGAGCCCGCAACCGGCATCGTGCGCAACCTCACGAAAGGCACGCAGTATCGCGCCGCCGAGTTTCCGCCGTTCATGCGCTCGCTCATCGACGCCGGCGGACTCGTACCGTACGTCGAACGGCGCCTCGCCGAATCAGCTCGAGGATCTTAGAAGGGGCTTCTAGGGCGGGTAGCCGCCGCCACCGCCGCCACCACCGCCCTGCCCCATGCCTCCAAGTCCACCCGGAGCGGCGTTGAGGTTGTCGATGAATTTTTCTTTGGGACGGTAAGCGGCGGTAAAGCCGACTTGCTCTTGCCCCGACGTCAGCATTCCGACCATGTCGGTCGTGCCGTCAAGACGGCCCTCGAGCAGCAGCGACGTCCCGTCCGGAAGGGTAACGACGATGCGGACCGATTGGCCGTCGACCGAGCCGGCCAGCGGAAACTTCTTGCCGGCGTCGTTGAGGTACGTGCCGCTGAGCGTGGAGCCGCTTTGCTGCAAGAGGAAGTGCGCGTAGTCGGTCTTCGCGCCCCGCTGAATTTCCAGTTCCCAGACGCCCTCGAGGCCCTTACGGGCGTCAGGCGGCGGCGTTGGGGTAGCGCTCGAAGCCGGAGCCGGCTGCGACTGGCCGGGCAACCCGAAGCCTGAGGGGACCGGGATCGGGGTCGTCGCCGTGTCGGGCGCTGGGGTCGAGGGTGTCCCCAACGGCGGAGGCGTCGGCGGAGGCGTCGCCGCCACGCCGGGCAGCGCAAACGAGGCCGCGCCACCGAGCGCGCCGGCAATCAGCGCGCCGGTCGCCAAGGCGAACCATGCAGCCGTAGTTTTCACGGGACGAGCCTTTGTGCGCGGCGGCTATGCTCCCTCCCGTCCTACCGCCGGCTTGTGTCCTTGCCGGCCCTGATATAATGCAGGGGTTGTGAAAGAGAAGATTCATCCCAAATGGTATCCGGAGGCGCGGGTCCACTGCGCTTGCGGCAGTACTTTTACGACCGGCTCGACGCTACCCGAGATCAGCGTCGAAATCTGTGCCGCCTGCCACCCGCTATTTACCGGGCAACAGAAACTGGTCGACACCGCCGGCCGCGTCGACAAGTTCAATCAGCGCGCGGCCGCCGCGAAGAAGAAGCAGGAAGAAGCCGCCGCACGCGCCGCTCGTAAGAAAGCCGCGGCGCAAGCCTCCTGAACGACGCGCTGACCGCCCGGCTCGATACGATGCTGCGGCGGTTCGACGAGATCGAAGCCGAGTTGGCTCATCCCACCGGCGCCTTCGATCAAGCGCGTTTCACGGCGTTGGTCAGAGAACGCTCGCAACTGGAAGCTCCGGTTGAGACGTTCCGGCGATTGCGAAAAACGGAAAGCGAAATCGCCGCCAACGAACGCCTCGCGCGCGAGAGCGACGGTGAACTGCGCGATCTCGCGCAGGATGAAACGCAAAGTCTGCGCGAGCGGGCCGAGCAGCTCGAAAGCGAGTTGCAAGCCTTGATGTTGCCAAGCGATCCCGACGACGACCGCGACGTGTTCGTCGAGATTCGCGCGGGCGCGGGCGGTGACGAAGCCGGCATTTTTGCGGGAGACCTCGCGCGCATGTACATGCGCTTTGCGGAATCGCTCGGGATGCACGTCGAACTCGTTTCCGAAAACCTCAACGACGCCGGCGGTTACCGCGAGATCGTTTTCGGCGTGCGCGGCAAAGGTGCGTACCGGCGATTCAAGCACGAGTCCGGAGTCCATCGCGTTCAGCGGATTCCGCAGACCGAGGCGCAGGGCCGGATTCACACGAGCACGGCAACCGTCGCGGTATTGCCGCAAGTCGAGGACGACGACGTCGAGGTCGAAATTCGTCCGAGCGATTTGCAGATCGACACCTTCAAATCGTCGGGCGCCGGCGGCCAGCACGTGAACAAGACCGAATCGGCGATTCGTATTACGCACGTGCCTTCGGGATTCATCGTTGCATCGCAGCAAGAGCGTTCGCAGACGCAGAACCGTGAAAAGGCGATGCAGATGCTGCGCGCGCTGCTTTACGATCGCAAACGTCGCGAGCAAGAAGAAGCGGTCGGCTCGATGCGCCGTTCGCAAGTCGGGACCGGCGATCGTTCCGAGAAGATTCGAACGTACAACTTTCCGCAGGATCGCGTGACGGACCATCGGATCAACCGGAATTACGGCAACATTCGCGGCATCGTGGACGGGGATCTGGCGCAAATCGTCGACGAACTGTTGGCCGACGAGCGCGCCCGCATGCTGGCAGGCGTATGACGCCCGCGGTCGACGCGCTCGTCGCACGTGGGACCCAAGTACTCACGCCGGCGAGCGACTCGGCGCGCACCGATGCGCTTTTATTGCTTGCTCGCGCGCTGGGACGCGATCGCGCCTGGATTCTCGCGCACGGCGAGGAATGCGCGTTGCCGGCCGAAGTCGAAGCGTTCGAAGCGTTGTGCGCGATGCGATCGACCGGCGCTCCGCTTGCGTACGTCTTAGGGTCGGCCGGTTTCTACGGTCGCGCCTTCGCCGTCGACGCTCGCGTGCTCGTTCCGCGCCCGGAAACCGAGCATCTCGTCGATGCGGCGCTAAAATTCCTAGGCCGCTGCAGCGCGCCCGCCTTCGAAGTGCTGGACGTCGGCACCGGAAGCGGAGCGATCGCATGTACGTTGGCAGCGGAAATGCGTAACGTTCGCGTTACCGCGACAGATATTTCGCCCGGCGCACTAGCGGTTGCCGGCGCGAACGCGCGTGCGCTGGGTGTAGCCGAACGATGCACGTTCGCGTTGGGGGACCTACTCGCGCCGGTCGCCGCCCGGCGTTTCGACGTCATTGTTGCAAATCTACCCTATCTGCCGACGGCCGGGATTCCCCAGCCGCCGGACTCGGTGACGTTCGAGCCGCGCGCGGCGTTGGACGGAGGCCCGGACGGTCTCGCGCTCTACCGCCGGTTGCTGCCGCAGGCATCCGCCGCACTCAAGCCGCGCGCGTTGCTCTTGCTCGAAGCGGCTCCGCCGGTTATGAACCGTCTGTGCGCGCTGGTCGACGCGCAGTTCCCCGAAACTCCCGTATCGATCGGCCGCGACTATGCGGGCCACGAACGGTACGTAGCGATTCAGCAAGGCTCCGCGTAGGGCTCGCCCTCGCACCCGCCGAAAAAAACTCTCCCGAGATGGCGAAGTACATATTCTTCACCGGCGGTGTCGTGAGTTCGCTCGGCAAGGGGATCACGGCGGCGTCGCTCGGGCGACTGCTCAAAGCACGCGGCATCAGCGTTTCGATTCAGAAACTCGACCCCTACATTAACGTCGATGCCGGTACGATGAACCCATATCAGCACGGCGAGGTCTTCGTGACCGAAGACGGCGCCGAGACCGACCTGGATCTCGGTCACTACGAACGGTTCATCGACGAAAATCTCCAACGCGCCAACAACGTCACGACCGGTCAGATCTACAACGCCGTCATTGAAAAAGAACGGCGTGGGGATTACCTCGGCGCGACCGTACAAGTCATCCCGCACATCACCAACGAAATCAAGGCGCACATCAAGCATGTCGCCGATACCGGCCACGCCGACGTCTGCATCGTCGAGGTCGGCGGTACGGTCGGCGACATCGAATCGCTGCCGTTTTTGGAAGCGATCCGCCAAATGCGTTACGATGCCGGCGATGAGAACGTGATGTACGCACACCTGACGCTCGTGCCGCATTTGGGCGCAGCCGACGAACTGAAAACGAAGCCGACGCAGCATTCCGTCCGCGAACTACGCGGCATCGGCATCTCGCCCGATGCGATCGTGTGCCGCACGCATTCCTCAGCGCCGATGCCGCTCGAGCTGAAAGAGAAGATCGCCCTGTTTTGCGACGTGCCGCCGGGTGCGGTGGTACAGAACAGCGACGCCGAAACGATCTATCAAGTCCCGCTGAATCTCGAGGCCGAGGGACTAGCGGCCGCGGCCGTCCGCAAACTGAATTTGGCGACGTCGGCGCCCAAACTGCAGGAGTGGGGGGCGATCGCGGAGCGGCTGCTCCATCCGCAGCGCCGCGTTACGGTCGCGTTGGTCGGCAAATACGTCGAACTCAAGGATGCCTACATTTCGATTATCGAGGCGCTCAACCACTCCGGCGTCTTCCACGATGCCGCGGTGGACATCGTTCGTATCGATTCGGAGTTCATCGAAAACGACGGGGTCGAATTGCTGCGCGGCGTGCACGGCATCTTGGTCGCACCGGGCTTCGGTGCGCGCGGCGTAAAGGGGAAGTTACGCGCAATTGCACATGCGCGCGAGACGCAGGTTCCGTTTTTGGGAATTTGCTACGGCATGCAACTGGCGTGTATCGAATTTGCGCGCAACGTTTGCGGTCTGCCCGACGCAATGACGAGCGAGGTCGACGAAACCACGGCCGATCCCGTGATCGATTTCATGCCCGATCAGCGCAACCTGGAAATGTACGGCGGAACGATGCGGCTGGGAACGTACGCCTGCACGCTGGAACCCGATAGTCAAGCCGCGCGCGCGTACGGGACGCTCGAAATTAGCGAGCGGCATCGGCATCGGTATGAATTCAATAATCGCTACCGTCCGATTTTCGAAGAGCACGGTATGCGGTTCACGGGGCACCATACGATCGGCAAAACGCGGCTCGTCGAACTAATTGAATTGCCGCTCGACATGCACCCGTGGTTCGTCGGTACGCAGGCGCATCCCGAGTTTAAATCGCGTCCAAACCGGCCGTCACCGCTGTACCGCGATTTCATTGGTGCAGCGCTCGCGCATCAGGCGCGCACCCACGGCGCCGCGCGCGCCGAACTGCCGACGTTGAAATAAGGAAAACACCGCTGGACCCTGCGGCGATTACAGCCGTCATCCTCACGCGCGACGAAGAGCGCAATCTTCCGCGCGCCCTCACGAGCCTTCCGCGCGGCATGCGCGTCTTTGTTCTGGATGCGTGTTCGCGCGACCACACGCTGCAGTTCGCTCGGGCCTCGGGTGCCGAAGTCGTACAGCGGGAATGGACCGATTTCGTCGACGCGCGCCGATTTGCGCTCGAGCACGTTCGCACGCCGTGGGTGCTGATGATCGACGCCGATGAAGCGCTCGATGACGTCCTGCGCGCATCGTTGGGGGCGTGCGACGGCGGTGCCGACGGATACGTCGTGAACCGGACGACGTACTTCTGCGGCCGGCCGATGCGTCTGTGGCTCAACGAGCCCTTGCTACGGCTGTTCCGGATGGGAACTGCGTCGCTCGAAGCGCATCCCGCTGCCGGCGGAAACGCGCCGATTCACGAGCGCTGGCGATCCGCCGGCAAGGTCGCGACGCTGAGCGGGACGTTGCTGCATTTTTCATATCCCGATTACGCGACGTATCGCGTAAAGTACGACGCGTACACGGCGGCCGAAGCGACCGGACTACACGGATCTCCGCTACACGCGATCGGTGCTTGGGCTGCAGGGGTTCTGCGATTTTTTTGGCTCGCATTCGGCAGAGGGGCGGTGCTCGACGGTACGCGCGGCATCTACGTTGCGTACAAATCGGCGATGTATCCGGCGACGGTCTTGTCGAAATCGCTGCGGCGATGAACTCGCCGCGCATCGGATTGGACGCCCGCTTAACGCGGCAGATGTCGGTGGGCATGAAGACGTACGCACGGGAACTCGCCGCACGACTACCGCACGTCGCGCCGGAGTTTGCATTCGTCCGCTTCGAGCGCGGCCGAAATTTCGGCTGGGAAGAACACGTGTCGCTGCCGCTTGCGATGCGACGAGCACGTCTCGATCTCGTGCATTTTTTCTCGCTTTACGTGCCGCTGTTTTCTCCCGCGCCCTCGGTGATTACGATCCACGATCTCATCCATTTAGAATTTCCGCAGCAGTTCAAAGCGAAAGTCGGCCCCTACTACCACACCGTCGTTCGCTGGGCGTGCGCGCGCGCCAAACGTATAATAACCGACGACGAGCGTACCGTCACCGATCTTTCGGAGCGGCTCGGTGTTGACGCGGGTAAAGTGCGCGTCGTTCCGCTAGGCGTCGGCGAGCCGTTTCTGAGTGGGGCGCGAGCTCTGCCGGCGCCGCGACCGTATCTGCTCTACGTCGGAAACCATCGCCAGCATAAGGATTTGCCCACGCTGTTTGCTGCGTGGTCGGCTCTTGCGCGCGATCGCGACCTGGATTGCTATCTTACCGGTCCCGACGATTTCGGCGGAACGTTGCAGCAGCTCGGCACGGCGAGAGGCTCGATCGTGGCGCTGGGCGACGTCTCAGCCGAACGCCTCGCCTCGTACTACGCCGGCGCGGTTGCGCTGGTAACACCGGCACGGCGCGAGGGTTTCGGTCTGCCCATGCTCGAGGCGATGGCGGTAGGCTGTCCCGTGGTGGCCTGCGTCGACGCCGTACCTAACGTAATTGCACCGGCGGCGCTGACGTTCGGCGCCGGGAACGTCGCCGAGTTGCGCGCCGCCGTCGAAAGCCTGCTCGCCGACGAGGGCTACCGGCAGCGCGTCGTCAACGTAGGACGTGACATCGCGCTATCGCTCACGTGGAACCGTTGCGCGCGGGCGACGGCGGATGTCTATGGAGAGGTGTTGGAGTGTTGCACGTAGCCGCGGCGATGGCGTTGTCGACGCCCGCGCCGGCGCGTTCGCCGGCAGCGGCTGCAGCGAAACACGCCATCACGATCCTCATCAACGGTAACCCGCTCCCCATCGATCCGCCGCCTCGTTTTGAAAATGGCGTGCTCTTCGTCCCCGTGCAGCGCACGCTCGCGGCGTTAGGCTTACCGTTCGAACGAACGGGGAAGGCGATCTCGACGCAGGCCGGATCGAAAAACGTGACGCTCGAAGTCGGGAGCCGTTTCGCCGAAGTCGACGGCAATCGCGTTTCGCTCGATGCGCCAAGCACCGAAGTACGCGGAACCCTGTACGCGCCGTTACGTTTCTTCACCGACGTTTTAGGCGCGCAAGCCGACTTCGACCGGCGCACCAATACCGTCACGATCGTCGCTCAACTCATCGGGCGAACCGAGTTCGGTTTGGTTTCCACCGGAAACGGCTTCACGCGTTCGGGGACCGTCGCTGCGGTCGACGTGTTGTCCGAGCCACCGACGTTGACTCTCGGCTACGACACCGGTCCGAAAACTATTTCAATTGCGCCCAATGCGATCGTCGAGATGGAAGACGTCAACGCCGACGTTACGACGCCGGGTGAACTCGGCGACGTGCGTCCCGGCGACTACGCTCGCGTCGAGATGCGCAAAGACGGCCGCGTGACGCGCGTGGTAGACGCGTTCGGTTCGTACAACGGCCGCATCGTGGCGGTTGCCGGCAATCAGTTCGTCATGGCGGACGGGCAGGTCGTCGGTGCGGGACGTACCACCGAGGTGGCCCTGAACGGTAAAGCGGCAAGTTTCGCCGACTTACGAGCCGGTGACGTCGTCACCGTGCGCTACAACGTCGAGAGCAACGAGGTCCGTGAGGTGCTTGCCAGCCGTAGCACAATCGGCGAGCCGGGATCTTCGGCGGTTGCCGTCACCGCCGACGCAACGCGGCCACTACGAGCCGGCGAAAGCGTCACCGTGCGTCTGCACGGACCGTCGGGCGGCGCGGCGACTTTCGACATCGGATCGTACGTCAGCGATCTCGCGATGCACGAAACCGCTCCGGGCGAGTACGTCGGGAGTTATACGATTTCGCAGGGGGCGAATTTTGCGCAAGCAGCGGTCATCGGCCGGCTATCGCAGCGCGGCGGCGGAAGCGTTGAAGCGGAAGCGCCGCAGACGCTCTCAGCATCGAGCACGCCGCCCGGAATCGTCGACTTCGCTCCGGATACCGGCACCACGGTCAACAACGACCGTCCCGCGATTTATGCAACGTTTGCATCCGATGCGGTTGCGGTCAACCCATCGAGCGCCGCGATTTGGATCAACGGGCACGATGTAACGTCGGACTCGGTGCGCACGCCGCAGTTCATCCAATACGTTCCCGCGTACGCCTATCCCGACGGCCTCGTACGCGTTACCGTGCGCGTCGCCGACGAGGCCGGAAACGCAACTACCAAGTCGTGGACGTTTACAATCCGGACGCACTGAACCATGTCTGCGAGCGATACGAACTGCATATTTTGTAAACTCGTAGGTGGCGAGATTCCGGCGACCGTGGTGCATCGCGACGATCGGGTGATCGCCGTCGTGGACGTCAACCCGCAGGCGCCGGTTCATTTGCTAGTTCTGCCGTTAGAGCATCATGGCACGTTGGGTGAACTGATCGCAGCGGGTCGAACGGATGTTGCACTCGCGCTGCTGCGCACGGCGACGGCACTCGGTGACGAGCGCGGCGGCCCCGCAGGATTTCGCCTCGTGGTCAATACCGGCGCCGACGGCGGACAGACCGTCGGTCACGTGCACGTGCACGTGCTAGCGGGGCGACCGATGCATTGGCCGCCCGGATAACGCACCGTGCGATTAACAAGCGTATTTGACGGGCGATAGCGCCTGTGCTAGGGTAAGGCGTCGGCCCGGACAGGGTCGATAATTTTCGTGCGCCCTCAGGGCCACGCCGAAAGGGGGGTCGTTATAAATGGAAGTTCGCGTTGCACCGGGCGAATCGATCGAAAGCGCGCTGCGCCGCTTCAAAAAGGCCACCCAAAAGGCCGGGATCCTCGCCGAGGCGCGTAAGCACGAGCACTACGAAAAGCCCAGCGTCCGCCGCAAAAAGAAATCGGCCGCCGCGCGCAAGCGGCGCACGTAGCCGCTCCGAGACAGAGTCGTGGGAATCCTCAAAGACCGCATCAACGCCGATTTGAAAGACGCGATGAGGGCGCGCGAACAGCTGCGCCTCGATACGTTACGTTCGGCCCTCTCCGGCTTCATCTATAAGCGCACCGAAGCGGGTAAAGAACTCTCCGACGCTGACGAAGTCGAAGTCGTGGCACGTCTCGTGAAACAACGCGGCGATTCGCTGGCCGAGTTCGAACGCGCCGGCCGCACCGATCTCGCTGAAAAGGAGAAGGCGGAGCGGGAGATTTTGCTCGCGTATTTGCCGCAGCAAAAATCGCCGGCGGAAATTCGCGAGATGGTGCAGAGCGCGCTATCGGAGCTCGCGCCCGAGGCGCGCAATCAGGGCGCCGTGATGAAACTCGTCATGCCGGCCCTCAAGGGTCTGGCCGACGGCAACCTGGTGCGGCAGATCGTCGCCGAGGAGCTCGGTACCCCCTCGACCCGTTGACGTCGTGGCGTAACCATCCGCGCGCGCGCGGGTAGGTATGGCCATGAGGCTCACGTGGTTGCACCGCTGGCTCGCCTTCGCGCTGCTGGTTTGGGGCGTTTGCGGCTTGGCCTTCGCCGCCGCGGCGCAACGTCCGGTCGTCGTTATTCCGATCGAAGGGACGGTCGACGACGGCATGGCGCACATGGTCGAACGTTCGGTTGATGTCGCCAACCGCGAGAAGGCTGCAGCGATCGTTCTCGACGTCAACAGTCCCGGCGGTTTGGTAGAGGCGGCGTTTCGCATTCGCGACGCACTATTCTCCGCGCAAGAGCCGGTGATTGCGTACGTTGGACGCCGCGCCTATTCTGCGGCCGCGCTGATCACGCTGGCCGCCAATCGTATCGTCATGGCGCCCGGCGCCTCCATCGGCGCTGCCGAACCGATTCCCTCGACCGCTAAGATGGTCTCCGCACTGCGCGGTGAGTTCGAATCGACGGCATTGCGCAATCATCGCTCGGCACCGATTGCGGGCGCGATGGTCGATAAAAACGTCGACCTTCCGCAGTATAAGCGCACCGGCGCGATTCTCACGCTGAATACCGACGATGCCGTGCGTGCCGGGATTGCCGATGCGACGGCACCGACGCTCGATGCGGCGCTCGCGCAATCACATCTCTCCAACGATCCCCGCAGCGCGCAAACGTACACGTGGGCGGAAGAGGTTGCGCGCTTTGCAACGAGCCCGGAGGTGAGCGCGTTGCTGCTCTCGCTTGGAATGCTGGGACTGCTCATCGAGATGCAGACGCTGCACGGCATCGCGGGCGTCATCGGCATAGCCTCGCTCGGTCTGTTCTTCGGCTCGCACGTCTACGCGGGATTCTCTAACGGTCTGGTGATCGTGCTCGCCGTCGTCGGCATTTTGGGAATTTTGTGGGAGCTTCACGTTGTGCCGGGACACGGCATCCCCGGCATTTTGGGCGCGATCTGCCTGCTGCTCGCGGTGCTGTTTGCCTTCGGTCTGCCGTTTTTCTTCGTCGCCATCGAAACGATCGCAACGTCAATCGTGCTGACGGTAATTTGTTTCACGCTGGTGGTCCGCGCGGTGCCCGAAAATGCGTGGGGAAGGCGGTTGGCGTTGAGCGCGGCGCAGGGGCCGGACTACGTTGCGAGCGCTGATTTGAGCGCCTTGCGCGGACGAACCGGAGCGGCGGCGACGTACCTGCGCCCCGCCGGAATTGCGGCCATCGACGGACGGCGCATCGACGTGCTGACAGAGGGCGAGTTCATCGCACAGGGAACCCCGGTGCGCGTCGTCCGCGTCGAAGGCGCGCGCGTCTTCGTGGAGGCGATTGACCTCCCGAGTTACCAGTGAGGAGCGTTTCGTGATTGCAGTCAGTGCGGCGATCATCATCGTTGCCGCGGTCGTCCTCTTTTTTGCGTTCATGTACTACTTTCCAGTTGGATTGTGGATCCGCACGATCGCAGCTGGCGTTCCACTCGGTATCATCTCGCTGGTACGCATGCGCCTCATCGGCATACCGCCCAGCGTCATCGTCACGAACTACGTGCGCGCGCGCAAGGCCGGACTGGATTTGACCGTGGACCAAATGCAGTCGCATTATCTTGCCGGCGGTAACGTCGAAAACGTGACGCTGGCGATGATCGCGGCACAACGCGCGCAGATTCCGCTGGTGTGGCAGCGCGCCGCCGCGATCGACCTCGCCGGACGGAACGTGTTGGAGGCGTTGCAGACGTCGGTCAACCCGAAGGTCATCGAAACGCCGATCTTTCAAGGCGTCGCCCAAAACGGCATCCAGTTGAACGTCAAAGCCCGGATCACGGTCCGCAGCGATCTCGACCGCTACGTCGGCGGTGCGGGCGAACCGACGATCGTGGCGCGTGTTGGGGAAGGCGTCGTTTCGGCGGTCGGCGCGGCCGTGGATCACAAAGAAGTGTTGGAATACCCCGACCGGATTAGCAAAGCGGTGCTTGCCAAGGGACTCGATGCGGGGACGGCCTTCGAGATCGTTTCAATCGACATCGCCGACGTGGACGTCGGCAAGAACATCGGCGCCGAGTTGCAGACCAGTCAGGCCGAGGCTGACCGGCGCATCGCACAGGCAAAGGCGGCGGAACGGCAATACGCCGCTTTGGCTGCCGAGCAAGAGCAGAAAGCCGAGACGCAAGCGATGCGCGCCAAAGTCGTGCAAGCCGAGGCTTCGATTCCGCAAGCAATCGCCGAGGCATTCCGCAGCGGGCACCTCGGCGTGATGGACTACTACCGTCTCAAGAACATTCAGGCCGACACCGACATGCGCTCGTCAATCGGAAGCGCGGAAACCGGCGGCGGCGACCAACCCCAACCGCCCGCGGCGCCACCCCTCAAGTAGGCAGCGTGACCGAAAGCGGCCGTGCACGTGCGTGACGTCGGCGCCATCGTTTGGGTCCTCCTGGTGGTCGTCGGCGTTGTTTCCAGCATCGTTTCGAACGCCCGCAAGCAAAACCGGGGCATGTCGCGCCCGGCGCCCCCCGTTGTGCGGCATCCGCTGGCGCCGCCACCCCCGCCGCAGCCCCAGTCGCCGGCGCCTCCGGCCGCGATGGCCGCCTCGCGGGTCGCCCGTGGCCGTCCGGAGCCGTCTCCACGTCAGCCGGAGCAGCTGCGCACCCCGCCCCAGGCCGCAAAGCGGCCCCTTCACCGGCTATTCGGCGGCGACCGGGCTTCCGTGGTGCGCGCGGTCATCGCCGCCGAGGTCCTCGGCAAGCCCGTGGGGTTGCGCGATACGCCGTAGGTACGAGCACGGCCGCTGCTCGAACGTTCGGGGGCATTGAGCGGGCCAGACGAACGCGCCATCGACCTACACGAACTGCCGGAGCGGCTGCGGCTCTTTGGAGAGTACGACCGGAATCTCTCGGCGATCGAGGCGCTCGGCGTCACGGTGCGTTCCGACGGTGACCGGCTGCTCGTCGCCGGCGAGACGCTGAAGGTCGAGCGCGCCGAGCGCGTCGTCCGCCACATGCTCGCAGCCGCAATCGGAGGTGCTCACGTCACGCCCGATGACGTTGCACTGGCGGCCGCCGACGTGAGCGACAACAACGGCGCATCGCCCGTGCCCGAAACGTTGATGCGCAGCCGGCGCGGAGCGGAGATTCGTCCGCGCACGCCGGGACAGCGCGAATTCGTCGCGGCGATCGAACGGCACACCTTGACGGTCGGCATTGGACCGGCGGGAACCGGCAAAACCTATCTCGCTATTGTGATGGCGTTGCGCGCGCTCAAAACGCGTGACGTGGCTCGCGTCGTGCTCTCGCGACCGGCCGTCGAAGCCGGCGAGAGTCTCGGTTTTCTGCCCGGCGACTTGCGCGAGAAGGTCGATCCGTACATGCGCCCGCTGTTCGACGCGCTCAACGAAGTCCTCGACGAGGGCATAACCGATCGCTATATCGACCGCGGAACGCTCGAAATCGCGCCGCTGGCCTACATGCGCGGACGCACGCTCTCGGACGCTTTCGTCATTCTCGACGAAGCGCAGAATGCAACCGCCGACCAACTAAAGATGTTTCTGACGCGGCTCGGGTCGGCCTCGAAGATGGTGGTCATCGGTGACGCGACGCAGGTGGATCTGCCGGTCGGGGGGCGCAGCGGTTTGCGCGACGCTGCCGAACGCCTCGCGGGTGTTCCGGATGTCGGCGTGATCGAACTCGACGAACGCGACGTCGTGCGCCATCCGTTGGTTTCGCGGATCATCGCGGCGTATGCCCGCGGCATGGTTCGCGACTCTACCGTGAAATGATCCACTACCGAAATGCCGCGCGGGCGCGCGACGTAAACTCGCGTGCGCTGGTCGCATCGGCGAAACGGTTGCTGGCAGCCGTCGGCGAAGAGGACGCATCGCTTTCGTTGAGTGTGGTGAACGACGACGAGATGCGTGCGATCAATCGATCGCATCGCGGCAAGGATCGCTCGACCGATGTGCTGAGTTTCAGTATCGACGGCGAAACCGGCACGCCGGCGTCGGCAAACGCGCCTGAACGACTGCTGGGCGACGTGGTGATTTCGGTGGAGACGGCGCGCCGCCAGGCCGCCGATTACGACGCGACGCTGCAGGACGAACTGTACCGCCTGCTGATTCACGGATTGTTGCACGTCCTCGGACACGACCACGAACGTGCCGACGAGCGCCGTATCATGCAGCGCGAAGAACGCCGGCTCGCCGGCGCCATCGGCTTGGAAACCGCTGGGTAGATCCCCTACCATGGCAAATCCCGCAGACGAACATCCGAGAAACGAACCGCACTTCGCGCCGATCGCGGAGAGCAAGTTGCTCCGCTCCTTCCATCACGCCTTTGAAGGCATCATGTACGCCACGCGATCCCAGCCCAACATGCGCGTACACTTGGTTATTGCCGCTCTGGTGCTGGCGGCGACGCTCGTGTTGCGCTTGGAGCGGGCGTACGTCGTCGCGACGGTCGTGCTGATCGCGCTCGTTCTTAGCCTGGAAATGGTGAACACTGCGGTCGAGGCGATCGTCGATTTGCTCACGGTCGCCCATCATCCGTTGGCGAAGACCGCCAAGGATGCTGCCGCCGGCGCCGTCTTGATCGCCGCAGTCGGCGCAGCGATCGCGGGTTATCTCATCTTTTACCAAGGCATCATCAGCGGTGGCGAACGGGTCTTTGCGGCCGTTCAGCAGGTGCCCGCGAATCTCGCATTGATTGTGCTGGCAATCGTGGCGATTGCAACGATATTCGCAAAAGCGTGGGTCGGGCGTGGCTCGCCGCTGCAAGGCGGAGCGGTTTCGGGTCATGCCGCGATAGCGTTTGCGGCCGCGACAATGCTCGCGTTCTTCTACCAGAAGCCGCTGGCTGCCATCTTGGCGTACTCCGTCGCATTCCTGGTCGCGCAGAGCCGCGTCGAAGCGCGCATTCACAACGCCTTCGAGGTCTTCTGGGGAGCGGCGCTCGGTACGCTGGTCGCTTTGGCGGTGTACGTGCTGGTCCGTCCGCACGTTGTGCTATAATGTCGCAAGTCTTGAGCGACCCTTCTCGAAGTAGCCCGTTCATCTTTACCTTTCACTTCATCGTTCTGGCGATCTTAGTGCTGCTGGCGGCATTCTTTGCCGCCTCTGAAGCAGCACTAATCTCGGTATCGCGCCTGCGCGTCCGCGCCATGGTGGAGCGTCGCGTTAAAGGGGCGCCCGCCGTGTTCGACATGGTCGACGACAAGAACCGATTTCTCACATCGATCCTCGTCGGCAATACGATCGTGTTGCTCGCCTCCGACTCGTTGGCGACGTACGTCGCGATCGAAATGGGTCTACCGGCCGCGGCGGTGCTCTCGACGATCGTCATGGCGATCGTCTTGCTGCTCTTCGGCGAGATTATTCCGAAAATGGTTGCGACCGCCGACGGCGATCGCTGGGCGCTGCGGCTCGCAGGGCCGATGCGCGTCGCAGCGTACATCTTAACGCCGATCGCGCAATCTTTTCAGTTCGTTACCGAACTGCTGCTACGGCCGTTCGGCATCAAGCACGCTAGACACATCTATATAACCGAAGAGGACATCCGTACGGTCGTCAACGTTGGCGCGGAACAACGCGTCATCGAAGAAGAAGAACGCGAACTGATTCATTCGGTGATGGAGTTCGGCGATACGATCGTGCGCGAGGTAATGAAACCGCGGCCGGAGATGGTGGCCGTTTCGGTCGACGGCTCGCCGCGTCGCGCGCTCGACGTCGTTATCGCTGAAGGTTATTCGAAACTCCCCGTATATCAGGAATCGAAAGACGATATCGTCGGTGTGGTGCACGATCGCGAACTGCTCGTTGCTTTGGCCAATGGGTCGCTCGCGCACACGTCGTTACGCTCGCTCATGCGAACGGCGGTACACGTTCCCGAAAGCAAGAAGATTGCCGAACTGCTGCGCGAGATGCAACGCGACAAGTTTACGATGGCGATCGTCGTCGACGAATACGGCGGCACGGCCGGCCTGGTGACGATGGAGGATCTGCTGGAAGAAATCGTCGGCGAGATTCGCGACGAGCACGACGAAGACGAACAAGAGCCGATCCATATGGTATCGGAGACTGAAGCCGTCGTCGATGCGGGGACCAACATCGAGGACGTTAACGCGCGTCTGCACACGCACATTCCAACTGAAGATTTCGAAACTATCGGCGGATATGCGGTCGGTCTCTTCGGGCGACTGCCCGCCGAAGGCGAAGAGATTGAGTCCGGCGACCAAACGCTTTTGCGCGTCGAGCGCACGCGCGGCCGGCGGATTCTGTCGGTGCGCATCTTCACCAACGGCACCCTTTCGCCGGAGGCGCAGCCCCAGGAGGCAGCCGACGAACGCTCGCGCGTATAAGACGCGCGGCGTCGTGCTGCGCAGTCGCCAACTCGGCGAGGCAGATCGCATTTACACGTTATTTACCACCGAACGCGGCAAACTCGATGCCGTAGCCAAAGGCGTACGGCGCGCCAAAAGTCACTTTGCCGGACGGCTCGAATTCGGCAACGAGTGCGAGTTTGCGATGCATCGCGGGCGCTCACTCGACGTGATCGTCGCCGCGCACATCCTCCACGCGCCATGGGTGAAGTTGGTCGAACCCGAACGCTTTGCGACGGCAGCCGTTGTGGCCGAACTGATCGAGGCGTTCAGCGAACCCGATATGGCGCTCCCGGAGGTCTACGAGCTGCTCACCGGGATGTTGGCGGCGGTTGAACTCACGCCGCGCCCGCGCGAGTTGCTGCCGCGCTTCTCGGCGCGGTTGCTCGACTTGCTGGGCCTGGCGCCGCCGACCGGCGCCTGCGTTCGCTGCGGACAGGCGTTATCGCCCGAAGTCGCGTGGCTGGACGCGCAAGCGGGCGGTTTAATCGACGCGCGCTGCCGCGAACGCTGGCGTGACTTGCCCGAGCTCGACGCGCGCGACCGCGAAAACTTTGCGGCAGTATGTGCTCCGAAGGGTTCGGGTGCGGTTGCGGCGCGCGCGACGACGCGGGTTAGCCGCGCTATCGACGATCTGCTCGCGCACCATCTCGGTCGCCGTCCGAAGTCGGCGGATTTTGCGCGCATAACGGCGTCAGAAGCGGGATGAGTGTTTCGATAATGGCGTTGGACGTCGGTGCCAAGCGCATCGGCGTGGCGGTCGCCGAAGCCGGCTTGGACCTGGCGGTGCCGCTCGAAACGATCGAGCGCACGAACGTAACGACCGACTTGCAGCGCATTTTGGATCTCGTGCGGACGTATGCCATCGCCGAAATCGTCGTCGGCGATCCTATCACGCTTGCGGGCGAGCGCGGCATCGCGTCGGAGAAGATGGACGCCTTCGTGGCGCAGCTCGAGCGCGTCTTTTCCGGCGCGGTCCACCGCATGGACGAACGGCTGACGACCGCCCAGGCAACCAAAACGCTGGTGGCTGCGGACGTTTCGCGCCGCAAACGCAAAGGCGTCGTCGACCGGATTGCGGCGGCGCTGATTCTCGAATCGTTTCTTGGGCGCCGGCGACGCCAGCGCCCTTCGTGAAAATCCCACTACGCATCCTCGCGGCAACCACCGTCGTCGCGGCGCTCGCGCTTGCGGCGGCGGCGGCATGGTGGTGGTACGCGGTTTACCGGGACCGCTCCGTGCCATCCACCGAAACGCGCGTCGTCGTGCCGCAAGGCGCGGCTTTTTCGGAAGTTGCGCGTCAACTCGCGGCGAGCGGCGTTATCGACGACGTGTTGACGTTTCGGGTGCTTGCGCGGCTGCGCGGCCAAGAGGCGGCCGTTCGCGCCGGCGAGTACCGTTTCGCGCCGCGTCAAACGCAAGATGAAGTGTTACGTGCGCTAGTGACGCAGGGCGCGCAAGTTGCAGCCTGGGTGACCGTTCCCGAAGGATTTACCATCCGGCAAATTGCCGAACGCTTGCAAGAAGACGGCGTCGGGCCCGCCATGCCGTTCGCTCAGGCATTCGCGCGCGACACCATCGTCGTCGACGGGACGCGCACCAAAAGCCTCGAGGGTTTTTTATTTCCGAGCACATACCTCGTCGCGCTCGGCGCGGCGCCGGAACAAGTGGCGAACGCGATGACGTCGGAGTTTTTCGCGCAGTTGCCGCGCGACACGCGTTCCCTCACACGTGCGCTCGGCTTGAGCGTTCCGCAAGTCGTTATCGTCGCATCGCTGGTGGAACGCGAGGCAAAGGTGGAAGCCGACCGGCCGCTCATCGCGGGCGTGATATACAATCGGTTGCGGTTGAAAATCCCACTCGAAGTCGATGCCACGATCGAATATGCGCTGCCCGAGCACAAGGGTGAACTCTCGTACGCCGACCTCAGGGTCAACTCGCCGTACAATACCTACGTACATGCGGGGCTGCCGCCCACGCCTATTGCCAATCCTGGGCGTCCCTCGATGGAAGCAGCGCTGCATCCGTCGAAGACCGACTTTCTGTACTACGTCTATTGCGGGAACGGCCGTCACGTCTTCGCCAAGACCTTGGCCGCGCATCAGGCAAACGTTGCGCGCTGCCTGCACTAGCCGTGTCTTAGAAAGGAATAACGCGCATGCCCGCTACGAACGGTGAGGGAAGCGCCGGCCCGCTCGACGTGGGCGAGGTGCTGCAAATGCGCCTGCAAGACGGCTCGACGCTGGAATACAAAGTCAGTGCCATCTTCGAAGACGGCGAGACGCATGCGGCCTATGCAGTGCTCGAGGCGACTGCCGGCAATGCCGAGGAGGGCGACGTCATCGTCACCGATCTGCAAGGCAGCTTGATTGAGGATCAAGATCTCGCGCAAGAGGTCCTCGAGAACTACCTCGTGTTCGCCGAAGAAGCCGGCGACCCGGGAGGCACCGGCAACTAATTCGCGTCCTGTTTCTTTCAGCCAGCGTTGGTGTCGGACACGTTTCCGCCGCCAATGCCGTCTGCGGTGCGTTGCGCCGTAGCGATCCCGGCGTGCGTACGACGATCGTCGATTCGTACAAATATGCCGCGTCGGTCGTGTCGCGAGTCGTTTCCGACGGCTACCTGCAAATGGTCAAGACCATCCCGCAAATGTATCGCTACATCTACGCCCGGGCGGAGCGTGCCACCGAAGTCGGACCGTTTCGCACGTGGGCGCATCAATTTACTGCCGGGAATTTGCGTGCGCTCATGGAGCGCGAACGCCCCGACGTCGTCGTCTGCACGCACGCGTTTCCGTGCGGCGCCATGGCGGAGTATAAGCGCCTCTTTGCCGACTCGCCGCCGGTTGTGGGCGTGGTGACCGATTTTGCCGTGCACAATTTTTGGATGCATCGGAACATCGATGCGTACGTCGTGGCGACCGACGCCGTGCGCGCGGTGATGCTTGCGCGCGGGATCGCGCCCGAGCGTGTCGTCGCAAGCGGCATACCGGTGCGCGAGGAGTTCGCTCCGGACGGAGAAGCGCGCGACGCGTTGCGCGAGCGCCTCGATTTACCGCGCGACCGGCGAATCGTGCTAATGATGGGCGGCGGCCTGGGCATCGGACCGCTCGAACGCATGATGCGCGCGCTGGAAGACGTTGCGTTGCCGCTTGCGGCGGTCGTCATCACGGGTCGCAACGCGCGCAGCGAGCGCCGCGTTCGCTCGACTGCTGAAACGATCGGGTACCCCGTGCGTGCGCTCCGCTTCATCGAAAACGTCTACGACTACATGCACGCGGCCGACGCGTTCATTACCAAACCGGGCGGCTTGAGCACCGCCGAAGCGCTCGTAGCGCTCGTTCCAATGATTCTTTGCAAACCGCTGCCGGGCCAAGAGGAGCGAAATGCTCGGTTCCTGAGCGAAAGCGGTGCCGCCGTACGGGCCCGTGCCGTGCACGACTTACCCGTGGTGTTGGAGTCCATCTTGAGCGATTCGGAACGAAGCGCCCGGATGGTTCGCTGCGCGCAAACGATCGCGCGTTCCCACGCTGCAGGTGAAGCTGCGTCGTTGATTGCACGATTGGGAAACAAGCAGAAGGAGGTGGTCGCGTGAAGGCTCTGCCTTCGGCAAGAACCTACGGTGGATGGCTCGCAATCGTTCGCATACTCACCGGCGTCATGTGGCTCTCTCACGGAATTCCGAAGTTCACGCAAAGCGCCGACTTCATGCCGCCGAACGGTATGATGGTCAACTACGTCGCGCGCGGACTGCAAACCGCCAGCCCCGCGTATCACACATTTCTGCTCAACGTCGTGCAGCCGAATATCGCACTGTTCGCCGAACTCGTGCGCTTGGGCGAAGTGCTGGTTGGGATCTCGCTGTTGCTTGGAGTGCTGACACGCTTGGGCGGCTTGTTCGGCATCGTGTTGACGCTGAATTATCTCGCCGCGCGCGAACATCTGTTTTCGTCGGCCACGGTGCAGAGTCTCGATTTCGGATTGCTCGTGCTTTCGTTTATTTCGCTGGTCCTTCCGACGGGCCGCGTGCTCGGCGTTGACGCGCTCTTCACCAAGCGCGTGCCGACGGTCGAACGAGTTCACGCCGAGTTTGTGCCGGAGCCGGCACCGCAAGGCCCGGTGGCTCCTCCACCCTAAGCGGCTAGGTAGCGGCGCCTCTCCTGTGGTATAGTCGTCCGCGTCCTTCGGGAGAGATGGCCGAGCGGCTGAAGGCGGCGGTTTGCTAAACCGTTATACGATGTAAAGTCGTATCGAGGGTTCGAATCCCTCTCTCTCCGAATCCCCACACCCAGGGGAAAACAATTGCGGTCGTAGCTCAATTGGATAGAGCAACAGGCTACGAACTTGTAGGTTGGGGGTTCGAGTCCCTCCGACCGCGATTTTAAAAGCGAGCCTCGTCGTTAAACGGCGAGGCTCGCTTGTAGCAAAGCAGGCCCGCGATTATTCCTTGTGTGGAATCATGATCAAGTGTCCGTGCGGATAGTCGAAGATGTAATCGAAGTGACGCAGGAAATCGTAGCCGACGAGTATCTCTCGTCCGGAGAACGAGCCTGATTCGCACGCAGGCGGCTGCTGATATACGATCGGGCCGAGCGAAAGCGAATCGACGTGGCCGCATCGCTCCACTTCGAAACCGCCGACTCCACCAACAACGGGGTGCGACTGGAGGAGGCCGACGATCGAATCGTCCACGAGCATTGCCAAACCGTAACGCGTGATGAGTTCCTTACCGAACAACACGTAATAGAAGTTTCCGCTGTCGAGTGTCGCATTGACCGGAATTCGGCCGTTCATCTTCATCGGAACGCTCGGGACGCCATCGCTCAAATCTACGTTGATAGGCACGCCGGCCGTTTCGTCGGCTTGAGCGGTCGCGGGATTCTCGATCGTGATCTGCTGGGTCGAAGCATTGAGACGAACCATCGCTCCGCCGAACAGATCGAAGCCGATCACGCCGTCGGGAGCATCGGTATCCATGCTGTCGGGCGTCGATAGCGCAATGACGTTGGACAGAACGTTGCCGCCGATTTCGACGGTGTCGAGTCGATCGACGTCGCCGTTTGCACTGCCGGCGATGCCGCCGACGCTTTCACTGTACAGTTTCGATACGTGGGCGCGCACTCCAAATTCCCGCGTCAGGTAAATGTGGTCTGCTCCCGTATCGATAATAAAACGCCCCGCGACACCATTTACTTTCGCGTTCACGATGAAACGCATATCGGTAACCGTAAAACCGAATGGCTGCGGATTCGAGAAGGCCCAAGTCGCGCGCGGCGCCGGCGGATGCAGGTCTGCGTCCGTGACAGCGGCATTGGCCTCAACCTTTGTTACGGTCCACGTCTCCCCTCTGCCGTATCGGTACGAACCGATGAGGCGCTTTCCACTGCCGGCATCGATGTATCCGAGAATATGGATCGTTTCGGTTTGCGAGCCTTCGGGATCGATGACCGCCTCGAAGTAGGCACCGGTCTCGGGATCGACGTACAAATCGATCGGGACGTCCTTGAGCGTGACGCGTACGATTTGCGCCGTCTTGCCGTCGATCGGAGCCGATCCGCGGGAGGTCGCCGGCAGATCGGTCGTTGCTTCGTTGAAGAGCACGTCTTCGGCCAGCGAAGTTTTGGCCGGGTCGCCAAGCATCGGCGTGGTAAAGCCGTTGGCATTACTTTGCCAAAAGATGTTTCCGGTGAATCCCGCGTCGTTCTGTATGCCCTGGTGATTGGCGCTGACTAACGTGGTTCGATAGGCCAAGCCGCGCGACGCCGTAGTAAACGTGGAGGTCCTCTCGCCACGCGCATTCGTCGCACGCCCGCTCACGCGGAGGCTGGCGAACGCACCGTCGCCGAGATGCCACCCGACGAAGGCGCGGTGTTTTGCAAGCAATGCCTGTGCGCCGGGGTCGTCCGAGCGAGCCGGTATTGCAAGTGCAGCCCCGCACATGGCAAGAACTGCGATGAGACAAGAACGTACGCAACGGTGCATGCGCGCCTTTCTTCGTAAAAGCCGGAAGGACGCACGCAATGCGGGCGCCTTTGACGTGGCTTTTTCTGATGGAAACGGGGGAGCGCCTGCGGGCAGCCGGCCGCTGCGCTTGCGCAGTAGGAACGGTTTTGCTAGAGTACCGAATCGAAGCGGGTACCTGCCTGTGCGGCTCGGTAGCTCAGCGGTAGAGCAGGGGACTCATAAGCCCTTGGTCGGGTGTTCAAATCACCCCCGAGTCAGTTTTTCGGGCGTCGGCCGCCGAAAAGAAGGCGGCCGACGTCGTTGTTGAGGTAATAGTCCGTCATGTCCACCATACCGTGCGATTTCTGCCCTCATCCAGTGGATCGGGCGCAAATGGAGGAGATCGAGATTTCGCACTACGTTCCCGATAGTTCCGGCGACGATCTTGCGTACGCACGCACGTACTTCTTCGGACATCCTGACTGCGTGCGAAAATTCTACCGGTCGCTGGTCGATCACAAACTCGACTTGTTCAAACATATCCCGAGCGCGGGTCCGGCAACGCAGGAACCGTAGCGGAACGTGCGCCCGTAGCGTAGCTGGATAACGCACAGCCCTCCGAAGGCTGGGATCGGGGGTTCGAATCCCTCCGGGCGCGCCATCTCCTATTGGTGCACGATCGCGACGTACATGATCGCTAACGACGAACGCTACATGCAGCGAGCGCTTGAACTCGCAGCACAGGCCGAGCGCGCGGGCGACGTGCCGGTTGGAGCGGTGCTCGTAAGTGACAACTTGGTGATCGAAGCACAAAACGAAAAGGAAGCGCGTTGCGACGCGACCGCACACGCCGAGATGTTGGCATTGCAAGCAGCGTCGCGCCGTTTGGGAACGTGGCGCCTGGAAAATGCGACGCTGTACGTCACGAAGGAGCCGTGCGTGATGTGTGCGGGCGCGCTCATCGCGGCGCGCATTCGCCGGCTGGTCTATGCCGCCAACGATCCCAAAGGCGGTGCCGACGGCGGCGCATTCGACGTACTGCGCTCGCGGACGGCAAACCATCGCATCGAAGTTGAGGCCGGCGTCTTACAACTGGAAGCCTCAGCGCAACTGCAGCGTTTCTTTCGAGCGAGACGCGAAACAGCCGACGCTGAAGGCATCGAGCGAACGGCGCCGGAATAGCCGCGCTCGGCACGGAGAGGTGGTCGAGTGGTTGAAGGCACCCGCCTCGAAAGCGGGCGAACGTGATGAGCGTTCCGAGAGTTCGAATCTCTCCCTCTCCGACGTAATGCATAACCCCGTCCTTGCGGCGGGGTTATGCATGAGCTCATGGGCGATTGGTGACTCTCGGAACGCTCATCAGCGAAGGCGCGAAGCGCCGTAGCGGCTTTGAAATTGTGGACGCGCGTAGCGCGTTCATCGTTCCGAGAGTTCGAATCTCTCCCTCTCCGACGTAATGCGGAACCCCGTCCTTGCGGCGGGGTTATGCATGAGCTCATGGGCGATTGGTGACTCTCGGAACGCTCATCAGCGAAGGCGCGAAGCGCCGTAGCGGTTTTGAAATTGTGGACGCGCGTAGCGCGTTCATCGTTCCGAGAGTTCGAAGCTCTCCCTCTCCGACGCATCACAAAAACCCGGCTTGCGCCGGGTTTTTGCTTCCCCCAACCGAGACGACGCTTATGGTTTCGAGTATTCGTATCTCGAACGCAAAGCCGGCAGATGATACATGGCGACCCCATAGAAGCCGTTGCTACTGCAGTAGCCGGTGTTTCGATTGGCACAGGGGAGGATGACCTCACCATTGGCAACGGCAGGCGCACCATAACCGCTGCCTCCGTTTCCGATCGTCAGCAGCGACGCGCCGGTTGAAGAATCGTACGCACAGAGTCCGGTATAACACGCTACGTATACGACGCCATTTGCGATTGAGGGCGAACTGAGCGTTTTCGCATTTTGACTGCCTGCGCCGAAGGTGAAGAGTAACGATCCGTTCGTAGCGTTGAGCGCGTAGATCGGGCCCTCTTCGTTTGAGGCGAAGTAGGCTTTTCCACCCGCGATGGCCGGCGGATCGGCGTAACCAAAATAGCCGCCGGTCGGCGCATATTGCCAAACTTGCGCTCCGGTGGTTGCATTGAGCGCATAGAGACTCGGCTGCCCGCTACCGGTGTTTCCGTTTGTAACGTAGACGACACCCTTTGATACCGCCGGTGAGCCGCTCATGGCGTTTGGTCCGCTGCACCAGTTCACCGAGCCGCCGGTTAGCGTAAGGGAACAAATTCCCGTGTCGGTTCCGACGTAAACGTTGCCGCCGCTGATCGCGGGGAGATTCGGGCCCATGCTGCCGGATGGATTTCCGTCGCCGGCCACGGTTTGCCAGAGCAGCGCACCACTGGCAGCGCTAAGCGCGATGACGTACATTTTTCCGTACGCGCCGCCGGCATGGTAGGCAAACACGACCGTCGCGTTAGAAACGACCGGGCCTACGACGATTGAGGGCAGCGGTCCGCAGTTGCAGCTCGCGTACCAACTCCATTTCAATTTGCCCGTTTTTGTGCTGAGGGCGCAGAGGCCGGCGCCCTGCGTGTTGCTGCCGACAAAACAGGGCGCCGCATAGATCGTCCCGCCCGCGATCGCAATCCAGCTCCCGCTCTCGCCATAGAAGGACGTCTGAAAACGCCACTTCTGCGCGCCTGTCGCCATATCGAGTGCGTAGAGGTAGTCATCGCCAGACGCGACGTACGCCGTCGACCCGTCGGTGACGGTAGGCGTTCCGACCCCTGCACCAACGGGAACCGACCACCCTAACGCGAGGGTGCCGACGTTCTGTCGCGTCAGCGTCTTTTCTGCGGTGTTATTCGCAGTGTGCGCGGCGTCGAGCCCCGGCTGGAGCCAGCCGACGAATGTCTTGCTTGGCGCTGGATGAAAGGGTTGGGTGACGGCACTTGGATCCGCGGATGGAAGCGACGAGGAACCGCCGCAGGCCGATAACGCCGCGGATGCGAGCCATAGTCCCGCCGACGCGAACCTGTGGAGCAGTCGGGACATACGAACCTCCTAAGAGTAGCCTGCTCAGGAGGATAGCGCGATTACATCCGCGCGCGTATGTCGGAAAACCGTACTAAACCGGGGGTTTTTAGGGTGAGGGCGCCGACGACGGCAACGGCGTTCCGGCGAGGCGGGGATCCGGTGCTTCGGTTGGAAACGCGATGTCGCTGAACGTGACGTCGGCGACTACCTTGAACGTGAGAAATACCGCGTGCTCGGTCGCGCTGAACGTTCCGTGCGTGATCACCCAGTGGCCGCCAATAACGTGATAATCGAGGGAAATCACTTCATCGTCGCCGCCGGTAACGCGGATTTCGATGTGCGAAGGAAGATGCGATTGGGCGTCTTCGACGACGTCGCTCGGATAGAATCCTTTGACGCGCGGCGTTGGATCCACCAATAAGTGGATAGCGGCGTCAGTTGAATCGGCAGCGTATCGCGTATTCCAAAAACTGTTGTATGCGACCACGGCGTTCACGCTCGGGTCGGGAGGCGGCGTTTGCAGAACGATCGGTTGCCCCCGCTGCAACGTGATGTCGACGCGCTTGAGGTTCGCGAAGTAGCTAAACTGAAACGCCGAAAGCGGGTCGAAGTACGCGATGATCGGGAATGCCTCACCGACGCGCGTTCCTCCGTCGGGAAGATCGCGCATGACCGCAACGTTGTCAGCTACCCGCACTGCGACCGAACGATTGATGTCCTGTGCGCGCCCGAGGCCGGCAGCGGTCACGTGGGTGCGCTCGGTATACGTCATATATGTGGGCGGATTGGCCTGGTAATAGTCGCTCGTGCGATTGATAAGCAATGCGAGCGCGAGGTCGGCTGGGATCATCGTTTGGCATCACCTTCGCGGGCGGGAAGGCTAGTACCGCCGTATAAAGGTCGCCCCAATGGCCGCCGAACCGAAGGAATCCTTGGTTGCGCACACCGTGGCATTGCGCCGAGCGATTCATCGGCGACCGGAGCTCGGTTTCGAAGAGCACGAAACGGCCGCACTGATCGAATCCGAACTCGATAGCCTCGGCATCGAGCGACGGCGCGTCGCTCAGACCGGCGTCGTGGGCATCGTGCATGGCAGCAAACCGGGACGCGTTGCGGCATTGCGCGCCGACATGGACGCACTGCCCGTCACCGAACGAACCGGACTGCCGTTTGCTTCGGCGATCGAAGGAAGGATGCACGCGTGCGGACACGACGCACACGTTGCGATGTTACTCGGTGCTGCGCGCGTTCTGTCCGAACGGCGAACGACGCTTGCAGGAGCGGTGGTGTTGGTTTTCCAGCCGGCGGAAGAAGGTCCGGGCGGCGCACTTCCGATGATCGAAGCCGGCGTGCTCGACAATCCTAGGGTTGACGCGATCGGGATGCTGCACGTGGACGTGCGTTTGGAAACCGGCACCATCGGCGTAACACCGGGGCCGATCAATGCGTCCACCGACGAACTCTATCTGACCGTTCGTGGAAGAGGCGGCCACGGTGCATACCCGCATACCGCGGTCGACGCGATTCCGGCGGCGGCGGCAACGATTCTCGCGCTGCAAAACGTCGCGGCGCGAGAAACCGATCCGCTCGAAAGCGTCGTCGTAACGATCGGTACGCTTGCAGGCGGCTACCGCAATAACGTTATTGCCGACGTCGTCGAAATGTCAGGCACTCTGCGCGCGTTCGATCCGGCGATTCGCAGCGACGCGCAGCATCGTATTGAGCGTATCGTCAAAGGTGTCGCGCGCGCGTACGGCGTCAAATCGAGCGTGCGCATCGTGCCCGGATACCCACCGGTTACTAACGACCCAGGACTAGCGGAGAGCGCGACAGCGTATCTGCACGCACATACGGACATTCATATCGTGCGTGCACGTCCGACGATGGGAGGCGAAGATTTCGCCTACTACGCGCAGCGCGTGGCGGGATTGCAGATTCGTTTGGGCGTTCGCAATGAAGCCGCCGGGGCGATTCATCCCGGTCACTCGCCGGAGTTTCGTATTGACGAAGACGCGCTTGCAGTCGGCGTTGAGACGCTCGTGACGTTTGCGACCGGCGTTACTTCCGGTGGAATTCGTGCATAAACATTCGCATGCGTGTGGATACGACTTTTGCAGGTCGTTGGCACGTGACAGCGAACGCTCGTAGCATGGCTGTTGCGAGCGATCCGTATGCCAATTTCGGACGGCGTCCGCTGTACGCGAGCCTCGAAGTAAACAGCACCGCTGAAGACGCGTTTGCGTTGCTATGCGCGGTCGAAAAGTGGCCGGTTTGGCTGTCGTTTTTGCGCAGTGCGCGACTGGTTTCTTCCAAGGAGCGGCTCGGCGTCGGCAGCGAGGTGATCGTACGGTCCTCGATCCCGGGCGAGCACGAGCAACTGTACGAAGTCGACGCCTTCATGGCCAATTATCATCTGTCGCTCGTCGGCGCGTATTCAGTACGGCGGCGCTTCGATTTCAGGATCGAGCGGCGCACCTCGTGCTCGCGCGTCCACGTGCGTCTGGCCTTCCCGGCGTACCACGGCCGCGTCGGCGCGCTAGTTGATGATTGGCGTCGCGGTCGCAAGTTGGCAGCCGCTCTGTGCGATGCGCTGGTTCACTTCAAGGGCCTGGTCGAGTTTCGCCGCGACGAGCCGCTCCTGGCCGACTTCTGACGCCGGCCCCATTCGCCCGTTTGGCAGTCGTTGACCTAGAGTGCTAATTCCGGATATACTGCCCTAGGATGCCGCTTTACGACTACAAATGCGCCCGCTGCGGGAAGGTCTCCGAGGTGCGCCATGGCTTTAACGAGGCGTGGAACGAGCCGTGTCGGGACTGCGGTGGAACCGTTGCGCGTGTTTTCAACCCCGCTCCGATCGTCTTCAAGGGATCGGGATTTTATGTTACCGACTCGCGCAAGGGCAATGCCTCGAAGCCCGCGAGCGCGCCCGCGGCCGAAGCGAAAACGGCCGAAACCACAACCGAAACCAAGAGCGAAACCCCAGCCTCATCCGAGGCGAAGAAGAGCGATACGAAGCCGGCCGAGCCGGCCGCCTAGGGAACCGCGGTGTTCTGGATCATTCCCGCGGCTTGTGCCGCAATCGCGATCGGGTGCGCGGCCACCGGAGCGCTCGCAATGTTGCAGGCGCGCAGTGCCGTGACCGCCCACGCTGCACGTCTGAATGCAACGAATCTTGTGGATCCCGAGCGGGCGGAGCGAACGCTGGCAAAATTTTCCGCGGCCGCTACAACGGCTGACGCCGAGAGCGTGCGTGTGAAGGCGGCAATTGCTGCGATAGGTGCTGCGATCCATGAGTTGCGCCTGCGCGAAGCGGTTGTTGCACTGCGGGTCACCGCTGTTGCGGTGCGCGCACTCGCGGCCGCATTTGCTGGCCGCTAGCGAAAGGCGCGTAACCGCTCGAGCGCCGACCCAAAGCCGGGAAAACTCACGTCCTCGCTCCGGGCATCGTCGACGCTGACCGGTCCCGCACCGGCGGCTAAGACGGCCGCCGCCATGACGACGCGGTGGTCCCCATGAGTCTCGATCGGGGCCGTGGGTGGGCGCGGCGCTCCCCCCGCGATCGTAAGCGCGTTGCGTTGCAGGTCGGTTGCGATGCCGGCAGCGCTGAGAAGCCGTTCGATTGCGGCGACGCGGTCGGATTCCTTCGCTCGTAACCGGCCAACGTCGGCAATGCGCGTTTGACCGCGTGCAAAGGCCGCCGCCACGGCCAACAGCGGAATCTCGTCTATCGCGCGCAGGGCCAAGTCCGGGCCTATCGCGAGTGCCTGCAGCGGCGCGTGTTCGACGGCAATGTCGGCCACCGGCTCACCGCAAACCTCCCGCCGATCGCGCACTTCAATACCGGCGCCCATCTGCAGTAGGGCGTCGAGCAGACCGGTGCGCGTCGGGTTCACGCCGACGTCCCGCACGACGATCGCGCTCCCAGGTGCAATCGCTGCGGCGGTAATAAAAAATGCGGCGGCGGAGAAATCGCCGGGAATCGCGACGGCCTGCGGCTTGAATGGGGCCGGTGAAAACGTAACGCGGCGCTCGTCCCATTGCACCGTGGCCCCGAAAAACCGCAAGAGCCGTTCCGTGTGGTCGCGCGATCCGCGATCGCCGGCAATCGTAACGCCGACGCCCGCGAATGCCGCGGCAAATAGCAGCGCGGATTTCACCTGCGCCGACGGTTCGATCAGTATGAAGTGTCGCGTGCCAACGGGAGCGGTGCCGAAAAACGTCGCCGGCAGTCGCCCGTGCGTCGTTTCTATGCGAGCGCCAAAGGCGCGGAGTTGCGCCGCGACCGGCTCCATGGGACGGGCGCGCAGCGATGCGTCGCCGTCGAAGCGCGCAGCGATGCCGGCGCCGGCGCAGGCACCCAACAGCATCCGCGCGGTCGAGCCCGAATTCATGCAATCTAGCGTTGCCGCGGTCGTGTGCAGCGGCTTAGAATGAACCGCGATATCGTCCCCACTGCGTTCGATCCGCACGCCCAGCGCCTCCAATGCGGCTAAGGTCGCGCGAACATCGCGTCCGGGATTGACTCCTACGATCTCGACGACTCCGCCCGAGCACGCTGCAACGATTGCGGCGCGGTGCGAAATGGACTTGTCTCCGGGCACGGTGGTTGTTCCGCGCAGCGGTCCCGAGGCAAACGTGCGCCCAGCCAGCATTTTCGACGTTGTACGGTCGAGCGATGCGCCGTCCCTCGGCGTCAACCGCGCAATCTGCCCACGCGAAAAAACTCGAAATTTCCGTAGGAAATCGTGGATTGGAGCGGTAGTCACGGTTGTAAGTGCTTCGCTCTCACACGGAAAGGTACGGATGAACAAGGTAGATTTGACCAGGCTGGCAATGGAACGGCTCGATCTCTCGCGCAAAGATGCGGTGGCGCTCGTCGACGGCATTTTCGAGGACATTCAAAATGCGGTCGTTGGCGGCGAGGCCGTAAAGATTCCGGGATTCGGGCAGTTCAAAGTGCGCGATCGGGCAGCACGCATGGCGCGCAATCCGGCGACCGGCGAACAGGTCAAAGTTCCCGCCAAGCGCGTTTTCAAGTTCCTGGCCGCAAAAGCGCTCAAAGAAGCGGTGATGTCGAGACGAGGCGCTCGCCCGGCCGGACGCAAGGCGAAAAAAACGCCGACACGCGCGGCTCGGCCGGCCAAGAAATCAACAGCGCGGAAAACGACCGCGAAAAAATCCACCAGTCGCAAGCGGCGCTGAAATATCGCTGTTCTTGAATCGCTGAGGCGTCACGCGCGTGTGGGCGTGACGCTTCAAACGTCCGGCCGCTCGGCGTGCCGGTCGTTTTATTTTTGCCCGTCCCGGGAAGAAAGCGCTTACCATGGTTACATACGCTCAGGTCAAACCGTACACACCGAAAAAGTGGCAACTTACCGGACTTGAAGGCATCTCAGACAAGACCCTCGAGATGCACTTCGGCTTGTACGAAGGTTACGTCAAAAACGTCAATTTGCTGAACGAGCGCCTCGCCGCGCAGCGCTCTTCAGGTACGCCCAAGGGCAGCGATCCTGCGTTCGCGGAACTCGTGCGGCGTTTGGGTTTCGAATACAACGGGATGCGGCTACACGAATACTATTTCGATAACATGACAAAGAGTCCGCAGGCGATTCATTCGGGCCGATTGTACGAGGCGCTCGGAACCGCATACGGCGGGTTCGACGAATGGAAGGCCGATTTCGCGGCGGTCGCCGGAATGCGCGGAATCGGTTGGGCGATCGCCTACTACGATACGGTCGAGAAACAAATCACCAATCATTGGGTGAGCGATCACGAGATCGGCAATCCCGCGGGCTTCGTTCCGGTCGTCGTGCTCGACGTGTGGGAGCACGCCTTCATCCTTGACTATAAACCGGCCGACAAAGCGAAATACGTCGAGGCGTTCATGGCGAATGTCGATTGGAAAGCCTGCGAAGCACGCTTGCCCGGATAGAGTTGTCGGGGGTCCTCATGGGAATACCGGCTGAAACGAAAACACGTTTCGGCCGGTACTCGGTTTTATGACTACCGCCCGTTTCGCTAACTAATCGATGGAAGCAACACTTTTTCTTGCGGACGCAGCGCAGGTGTCCGAGGGAAAACTCTACGTTCTGGGCGCAGGTTGGTCGTCGACGTCGAGTCCGATGACGATGCCCAGCGCGGTCGCATTCATTTTGCACGTTCCGTGGGACGAGACGAATCGGAAAATCAGGTGGACCCTGGACTTGATCGATGCCGACGGCCGTTCGGTGCAGATTCAATCCGGGCCGGAAGGCAGTTCAGGCATCCACATCGAGAACGAAATCGAGGTCGGCAGACCGGCCGGAGTCAAGCCCGGCTCATCGATAAACGTGCCGTTTGCAGTGAGCCTGGGCCCGTTACCGCTGCCCGCAGACAGCACGTTTCAGTGGGTGCTACGCATTGAATCGCGAGAGTGGCGTACGTCGTTCGCGACACGGCCTCTGCCCTAGTCGCCGCAGTTGCAGACGATGAGGATGCGATTCAGGGCACGTCCGGACTAATCGTAAGACCAGTCGGTGTGGTGAACGAGGCGTATTGGAGAATCGGCTGGCCGCCGCTCGGATACGCATAGAGTGAGACGACGTTCAGCACGTCGTTCGAGATAACGATACTCGGCCCTTTGATGACGAAAGCAGCGACCTCACCAAGTCCGGAGGGAGCGCTGAGCACGGTTTTGCCGACTACGTGGCCCGTCGGCGAAACCTGGTAGATCGTCGGGGTAGAAGATTGGTCCAGGGACGTGACGTTCATCGCGTGGGTCTTAGCTGACCATTGCACGTCGCCGGCTCTATCGATCGAAGCGCCTTGGATCGGAACCGGCGTAAACGTGCCGTTGACGAATTTGTCATACTGAAACACCCCGGACGCGCTGTAGCCGTCCAGCCACAACACGCCGGTTGCGCCTTGATAACCTAGAAAGTACACGGTCGCAATGTTTGGCGGATAATACGTGTTTTGAAAAACTCCGCCCTTGAAAATGGAAACGCCTCCCAGTCCACTACCGGTACCCTCATTCGCAACGGCAAGATCCCCGGTCGTCCGATCGTATGCACAACTCAGCGGATTTTGTCCCGTATCTGCGAGCGTCTCGACGTAGGCTCCGTCGTGCGTGTACTCGTCGATCGTCGACGCGAGGATGTTGGCAAAATACGCGTTACCCTTGTCGTCGGCGCATGCGCCTTGAACGTAGAACCAGCCCTCGGGCGGGGCCGCCAATTGCCCCAACTGTTTCCCCGCCTTGTAGTCGAATGCGTACACCGTTCCTTTGCCATTGGAGCCGCCGAAAGGGTCGGTTACAAATAGTGTCTTAGCGTTTGCGCAGCAGTTTGTTCGAATGAACCGCACACCGATCGGTGCGCCGCTCGTGGTCGAAGGTTGGGAACCGCCTGCTCCGAAGCAGCCTCCGAGCACGACGGTGATGCCGAAAGCGGCATAGCGCGCAACAACGAAATCTTGCATGCGAGCGAACCTCCGCGGCTTCGCTTTGACGCGTCCGCATTTCCGGCCTGTGCGCGAGGTAGAACTCGTGCACCACTCATTGCGAGGGAGCGATGTTTCGGCAGCAGAACGGTCTCGCGCACTGGATACTGAGCGAAAGACGTGGAGATGTGAAAATCAGGTCGTTGGCCTCCGACTGGAGCGCGTTATGCATAAGTCTTGTTGTCTTGGCTGGTTGTACCGGAAGTGGATCGCAGTCGTCGATCGTCGCTATTCCGTTGAACGCCCCCCGTATTGCTCCACCGCCGCTCGTACGTCAATTCGGCAGCACCTATAAGACTGTCTACAGCTTCAAGGGAAAAACGGACGGTTACGTACCAACCGGCGAGATACTACCGCTCGGCGAAGTACTTTACGGCGTCACGAATGCGGGCGGGAACGACTACGGCAGTCTGGGTACGATTTACAAAGTGAGCGAGTTCGGAAAGGAGACCGTACTCTATCGATTTCGCGGTGGTGCTGACGGTTCCAATCCAACCAATGCCGGCCTTGTCGCCGTTAAGGGATCGCTATACGGCACTACGGGTACTGGCGGAAGTGGATGCTCGGGTGGGTGTGGTACGGTTTTTAAGACGACCACGGAGGGCTCGGAGCAGGTTCTGTATAGCTTTCACGGTGGCTCCGACGGACTGGGTCCGAGCGCGCCGCTAGTTGACGTGAGGGGCGTACTTTTTGGGACGACTCAGGGCGGCGGAGGTACATCGGGTTGCGGCAATTTCGGATGCGGTGTCATCTTTAAGATTAACCCCGATGGTAGTGGATATCGCGTTCTGTACCGTTTCACAGGCGGCACGGATGGATCAAATCCATTGGCTCTTGTAGAGGTCAACGGAAATCTTTACGGGGCGACACCAGGCGGCGGTGGTTCAAAGTACTGCAAGGGCGGGTGTGGTACCATATTTGAGATGAACACGTCCGGTGCGAAGCGAATTGTGTATGCATTTAAAGGGGGACGGAACGGGTCGTATCCAAACGCTCCAATCATTGCGGTCAACGGATCGTTGTACGGCACCACATACGGCGGTGGAAATGCGAACTGTGGGCCTCGACGCTGCGGCACGATTTTTGAGCTGAGTACGTCCGGAATAGAGCGTGTGATCTACCGCTTTAACGGCGGAATCTACGACGGCGAAAACCCGCAAACGCCGCTCTTTTACGTGAACGGTACGTTTTACGGGACCACGGGCGCCGGCGGTCATTGCTACGATTCGCAAACAGGGTGCGGGGTCGTCTTCGCGTTATACGCGCCGGGCAAAGAAAAGGTGTTGCATACATTTCTTGGCGGCCTAGACGGCGAGTTTCCCCAGTCAGGGCTGGTCGGATTCAATTCGTGGCTGTACGGTTCGACGTTGTCCGGCGGCTCGAGCGACTGCGGCGGCAGAGGCTGCGGAACGGTCTACAAGTTGACTCCATGAGCTCAAAGATCGCGCTTTGATTAACATTAGGGGTCTCATCGCGGCGTCGCTGGCCGCGACATTAGCGGAAGCGTGCGGTGGCGGCGGCGCGCCAACGACGACGAACGGTTTTCTGGCAGACATGTCGGGCCCGGGCGCCGAGCGCGTGGCATCGCTTTCGTCGACCAGCCGCAATCTCTACGTTGCAAACGCCGGCGCTAATACCGTGACCGTTTACCAATCGGGCGGCTCAGAACGACTGAGAACAATCTCGCAGGATGTGAGCAATCCGTATACATTCGCGCTAGCAGCGTCCGGCGATCTCTTCGTTGCCAACGACGCCTCCGGACGTAAGGACTGTAAACCACAATGTTCTGTGACGCAATACGCACGCGGTAGTGACAAACTGGTTGGGTCAATCCCGCAGAGCGAGAAGAGGCCGCATGCGCTCGGCTTCGACGCTGGCGGTAATCTGTATGTCGCCGGTTGCAACGAGAGTTGTCGCCCCGACGGAGTTGTGGAAGTTTACGGGCGTCGGGGAAAAACTCTTTTGCGCTCGATCTCCGCAGGCGTGAATAATCCTCGGGCTATGGCATACGATGGCGCCGCAAATCTCTACGTCGCGAATGCCGGCAGCAACTCCGTGACGGTATATGCGCCGGGCAGTACGTCCTTGCTCGAAACGATATCCGATGGCATCAGCTACCCGAGCGCGTTGGCATTCGACAACGCCGGCAATCTCTACGTCGCAAACGAGGTTGGTAGCACCGTCACGGTCTATGCTCCGTACAGCACGAAGGTGCTTCGAACGGTTACGGATGGCGTAAGCTATCCCGACGCGCTCACGTTCGACGCGTCGCAAAATCTCTACGTCGCAAATTCGGTCCGGTTACACGAGAAAGGCAATGACGTGACCGTGTATACGCCAGGGAGTAGCGAGGTGTCGTATACGGTCTCACAGGGAGTCGCCAGTCCCGTCGCACTTGTCATTGACGGCGGAGGCGACCTGTACGTCGCAAACTACACGAACAGTACGGTGACAGCGTACGCTCCGGGAAAGAATTCGCCGAAAATGACGATTTCGCAGGGGGTAAGAAACCCGAGGGCACTTCTGTTCGGACCGTAACAAAAAATGCGATACCGGGCGAGGTTTCAGCGCAGCGTCGCAGTCTCACGGAACTTTCAGGAGCGAAGGCACCCTTTGATGTAGACTTTCGTCATGAAGCGATTCGGCGTAAACAGTGCTTTAGTGGCGGCGGTGTTTGGCGCCGCCGCCCTGTCGGCGTGTAGCGGGAATTCATCGTCGTCACCAGGGATTCCGACGACTAAGACCACGCCGTTGCCGGTGCTCGTTCCAGGTAGCCAATTCACTTACGCGGGATCATTTTCGGAGACGATCGCCTACGCGAGCCCTTCACCGCAGCAACCCAACTCGCATGGTGAGTACGCTACGACCGACGTGGAAAAAGTGTCGACCGCGGCGTCCGGTGCTCCTGGTCCGATCGAGGTGGTGCGGAGGCTCCGCTATCGCGTGAAGCACGCACCGGTATCAGGATTGCAGCCACAACAGCGCACGATCGACTCCTACGAATCATCGACGCTTGCGAACGGTTCGCAAACGATCGATCTGTTCCAAACGACGACAACCACCACCGGGATCGATCAGAGTGCGAACAGGCAGCGGGACAACGGTCCGTACACGTATAAAGGAAGCGACACGACGAAATATGCGGCGGCGCACGTGCTGCAAGTCTTTCCGCTGGTGCCGGGCTCGACGCAGGAGCCGCTGGCGCGGACGGTCATCGCGCAGTTCGTCGCGCAAAATGCCGGTGGAAGTCTGTTCGCACAACGCGATACGACGACGAACGTGACTGATACGGGTGCCTATACCGAATCGGGAACCATCGCTCCCGGCGTTACGACAAGCGTCAACGCCTACGCTAACGGGACGGCGCACCTAAACAACGTCGGAACAAGCCCGCTGATAGAAAAGATCGGCCTACCTGCACCCGGTCCGTCAAACGCGTATCAGATTCCGGTAACGCGAACGATCGGAGGCGTTACGCACACGTCTTTGGCTCAAGACTGGTATCCGGGAAATGCGGCTCCTCCGTCTCCGCTGGCAAGCACGGTGCAAACCGTCGTCGGAAACTCACCGCTTCCCAGCGCGTGTCACGTGAAAGTCCAGGCACCCAACGTTCAGGAAGTCGACTCATCGTCAACATCGTTGGATGTAGCACATGGCAGCTACGTCGTTGGTAAGACGCAGACTTTCTTCTCGAACGGTACCGCGGTCTGCCGCATCACGTCGTCAACAACGAATAACTACGACGTTGAAACGGGATTGCCGATCGGCACGACCGCGGATTCGTTCGTCGAGTCGCTCGTCGCAGAATCGATCCCCTAAACGATCTTCACTGGAAAAGAGCGGGGCTGGGTCCTTTCCACGCCGGCATTGCGATGCGTGCATTCCCAAGACGCGCCGTGCTCACTCCCGCGAGCAATCGAAGCCGCTCGCGAGGCGCTCGCAGTCCAAGCAGCTGAAGGCAACGATCCACGCGCCAGCGATCGGGCTGGACACAATCGCGAAAAGCCAACGCCGAGCAGCAGCGCCGCGATCGCGAGTGGGTGCGGGGCTCAGCTGCCAATCGGGGTGTTTTCCGCGTGCTGATTGCGAGAGAAGAGCCCGAGATTCTCTTGGAAGATTCCCATAGCGCTCCGCTCAATCGAGCACGCGCTTAATAGTTCGGTCCGAACTACTTTGCAACCCAAAGATGTTCCAACTCTTTCGCTTTGGCTCACCTAGCGCGTTCTAGCTGCGCGGCGAGCGCTTATTCAGCCTTAACTTGCCAGAGGCATCGATTACTAGGTATTGAAGCCCTAGCGTCCCCAGGAGGTACATAACGTGGCTTACTTCACTGACGATTCTCTTCTTCCAGAGAACATGGCGCCGCTGATGATCACTGCGGCTCCCTACGGTCCAATGTGGTTGCCGGAGGATGGTCCACCCGGATACATCCCGCTCACCTGGGACGAACAAGTTCAAGCCGCGGTAGATTGCTACAATGCCGGAGCGACGCTGCTTCACATCCACGTGCGCGACCCAAAGACGGGACACATTTCGAAAAACTTCAAAGAGTATGGGGAGCAGATTGGACGGGTTCGCGAAGCCGTTCCGAAGATGATCCTCCAGGTAGGCGGGTCGATCTCATTCGCGCCCGAGCCCGGTGAAGTTGGAGCCTTCGGTACTTACGAGCAGCGGCACAAGTTGACGACGATTGATCCCAAGCCGGATCAGATCACGGTTCTGTGCGGCTCAGGGCTTTACGACTTGACCGCGCTGCACCCGCTGGACGATTCCTTCGGAGGGACGCATCTGGGCAACGAGGACGCCATGCACGGGATCTCCAACATGGTAGCGGACTCAACGCCGGATTTCTATATCGAAGAGACCAAGCTCTGCGTCGAACACGAGATCCAGCCGTATTTCGCGCTCGGCCACGTTCATGGTCTCGAGCTTGTGGAGCGTATGATTCGCCGGGGTCAGTACATGGGCCCGATGAATGGATTCTTCAGCACGGGCGGCGGCGGATTCGTCGGCGCTAATCCATTCGACCTAATGGAGTTGGTTCGCCGGACGCCGCATGGTTCGTTCTTCACATACCAGACGACGTTTCGCTTGACGCACCCGATTTCGATGATGATGATCGCGCTCGGGCAGCATACGCGTGCCGGCATTGAAGACAACATGTGGGACGTGAAAAAGGGTGTGCGTATGAATACCGTTCAAATGATCGAGAAACACGTTCGGATGGCCAAAGAGATCGGCCGAGATATCGCGACTCCCGAGCAAGCGCGGCAGATGCTGAAGATCGGCGTCACCTACAAAACCACGGAGGAAACACTCGCCAATCTTGGCCTGCCGCCAAACCGCCAAGCGGGTCATCAGGGCTTCTTGGTGCACAAGTCCGACGGAAAGCTTCGGGAGCCGGTCGCGTCTGGTTCCGACGGACACTTACTAGCGTAAGGTCAGATGGCGGAACGCGAAGCCGTTCGAGTCGTCGGCCTTTGTGGAAGTCTCAGACCCGCCAGCTGGACAAGGGTCGCTTTGCGGATTGCTCTCGCGGGCGTGCAAGAAAGGGGCGCGACCGCGCAACTTCTGGATTTGCGCGATTACGATCTGCCGTTCTGCGCCGGCGAAGAGCGGGATCCAAATCAGCCTAACTCCGGCGTTGAGCGTTTGCGGCAAAGCGTCTTGGAGGCAAACGGCGTCATCTTGGCCACTCCGAACTATCACGGGACGCCTAGCGGTGTCTTAAAGAACGCACTCGACCTGATGAGCATGCGCGAATTCGAAGGCAAGGTTGTCGGGCTCGTCGGCGTCTCGGGCGGTCGGATGGGTGGCGCGTCTACACTGAACACCTTGCGTGCGATTGGGCGCACGTTACACGCGTGGGTGATTCCTTGGGAAGCGTGGGTCTACGATGCGGCCACGGCGTTCGGGGAAAACGGGAATCTAAAAGATGCGGGTACCGAACAGCGGTTGAAAGAGGTCGGGCGAAAGGTGGCGCGCTTGACCCGCATGCTCGCATCGAAAGAAGCGCGCGAGCTGCTTCAACTGTGGGAGGATGCAGACGACGTTGTATAGGGAGTCGGCGTAACTGTTAGCAATTCGGTTCGTGCCCAAAGTGGTAGGGAAGGTGGGATTCGAACCCACACGAGTTGCCTCGGCCGCTTTTGAGGCGGCTGCGTCTGCCGTTCCGCCACTTCCCCCCGACAGCGTCACGGCGGATTCGATTGCAGGATGCGGGTCGCCTCCGCCGCGTCGGCAGCGTGGTAGAGGCCGAGACGCAGTTCGACCGGCGAGCGGGCGAACACCAGGGTGACGATTTCAGCGCCGCGCGTAAGTTTGAGTTGAACGCTTTCGACATCGCCGTTGCGCCAGCGCAGGGTCGCCAGGCGCGGCGCATGCAGAATTCCCAAACCATCGACGCCGTCGGGCGTAAGAACCGTATCACCTCGCTCGAATGCGAAGCCTGAAATACTTTCGAGTTTCGCCGTCGTTGCTGGGTCGTTCGAAGAAAACGATTCCTCTATCGTCGCCTCGTCGCCGGTAGGAGGCACCGTGAACGTACGCGCAAAACGAGCGCCGCCGCTGGGGAGATCGGGCGCGTCGTACGCGCAGTCAACGACTGCAATCCCCGCTACCGGTTGATTGGTGCAGGTATACGCACGATTGAACGTTCCGGCCGGCAACGGATGCGTGTACTGCGCGATGTAGTCTCGCGAGGATGCGGGCGGCGTTGGGAAAATCGCATCGCGCAAGAGGCCGATGCTCGTGGCTGCATTGCCGAGATCCATAGCACTGAGTTCGGCGATGCGCGCGCCGGCATTTGGTGCAAAAACGATTCGCAGCTGCGTGCTGCTGAGCAGCGTACCGGATGGATCGGAAAACGGCGGCGGCGTGGCAACTGCGCTCGGTTGCGGCGAACCCGGCGTTGGCGCGAGTCCGATCGGAATGAGGCGCGCGGAACGCGGCCCTACCATAAAGCGCGGTACGCTCGCGCCACCCTGCGCGAGCTCGGCCCGCACCGGTCCAAACGCGCGCGAATCGTTGCTCGGATTAACCGCAACGATGAAGCCGTAGCGACGATCGTTGGCCAGCAGTAAGGACGAGTTTGGCCCGCCACCGCGCAGCGTGGGCGAAAGTGATGCCAGCGTTTCCGCGATGCGGCCGGCTCGACGCAATCGGGCGAGTTCTCGCGCCACGGGCGCAACGATGGATCGTGCACGTTGAGGAGTTAGCACGATGGGCAGCGCTAGGCGAGGATATCGCTGTAACCGCGTATCGTCGGTATAAGCAACGTCGACGAGTTCACACGTGAGCCCGCGCGCCGTACAGTCGCGCTGCATCGCGATCGTGGCGTCAGCAAAGGCAGCGAAGTCGCGGTTAGATAGTCCGAGCGACGAGAACATACTCGGCGGCCAAATGATTCCGGCGTCAACCGCGAGATGCGTGCGCGCGAGCAGCATCCCGTAGCTGCGAATTTCATCGCCAAATTCCGCCGTCGGCGCGTAGCGCGGCGCCGGTTGCAGATCGCGCGTATAGGCAGCATCCCACGCGTACGACCAATTCGCCCAAGGCGCTTCCCAGCCATCGGGATACACCGAGTCTTCCACCGGAAAGTTGACGACACCGTGAACGCCGTCGCGCAGTAACTCATTCAGCGCCAGCGTCGTGTTTGAAGGGTCCGCCGGGCGGGGGTGCGCCTCGTCGGCACCCTGCAGCCAGCCGGCCTGAAACTCCGCGTACATGAGCGGGACATCCATTTGCGTCTGCAGCAAACCGGTCGCGAAATCGAGTTGCGCGAGATCGTGTGCGCCGAGAAAGTACGCGTCGCTTTGATACCAGTTTCCCCACGCCCACGCCGGTGATGCCGCCGGAACCTTCATGTCGAACGTATTGAGAAAAAGTGGAATGCGCGTTCCGGCTGTGCCCTGCACCGTGAGGCGAAGCCAGTCGATATAGGCGTGCCAGCGCGGCGCGGGCCACGTGTCGTTGTCGAGATACGCGCCTTGATCGTCGTCCAGCGCGACTGCAATGATCTCGCCGGCGTATGGCGCAACCGCGGTTAGCACCGACTGCAGCCATTGTTGCGATTGTGCGAGATGTACCGGGTTGTTCAGCCACTCGTCGGTGGCGGCATCCGCG